>Ga0070748_1000384_pt1 | contig 22097 bp, 20 predicted proteins | sample VirMetDEL_Nov_12_FD_77015 | JGI IMG/M metagenome (GOLD analysis project Ga0070748, IMG submission 77015) | Aqueous microbial communities from the Delaware River and Bay under freshwater to marine salinity gradient to study organic matter... | ecosystem: Environmental > Aquatic > Marine > Coastal... | reverse complement strand
CACCTTGATAAGCAGACGCTGGATCATAAGGTATCCCGCTTACGTCAATGATCGTAACTTTTTCTGGATTCGTCGTCGGCGTCTCGCCAACAGCCAATGTTTCGCCATCATTAACGCGGTAAGAGAATTCTTCATAAACGAAAGCATCGCCACCTTGATAAGCAGACGCTGGATCATAAGGTATCTTAGGGGTCTTGACAAGTATGAACTCAAGTGATGTCATACCTGCTAATTGAGCACTTCGGATAATATTCCCTTCATTCTCCCACGCTGCAACTTCGCAATCAATAAATAAATACTTAACATTAGAGCAATTCTGAAAAGCGTAAGAGTTAATCTCTGTAACGCCATTTCCAATTACTATATAATCATCAAGACTAGCACAATCTTTGAATGCATTATAGCCGATCCTTGTGACGCTATTTGGAATATTTACGAAACCAGTAATTGTAGATTCCCCGAAGGCGGCATTACCTATATTCTCAACTCGTCGCCCAATAGTCACTGAACCAGTTAAGCCAGAGCAACGATAAAAAGCAGAATCCCCTATGCTAGTGACAAGTTTACCTATAACTATGTCACCATCAAAACCAGTGCTATCTCTATAAGCACTATCCCCCAGACTCGTAACGGTATTTGGTATAATTATATCTCCAGTGAAGGCATCGCACTGACCAAAAGCACCATTCCCAATAGTTTCAACACTATCTGGAATTACTAAATTACCAACAAAAGCACAATAATAAAAAGCATAACTCCCAATCGTCTTAACGCTATTTCCAATAGTTAACGTGCCTCCATCCCAAGCTACAGTTTCTGGATCGCCAAAGCCAAAGCCAGCACTAAAAGCAGAATCCCCAATAGTCGTGACACTGTCTGGAATAACTAGATTTCCAGAGTAAGGGGTGTAAGCAAAAGCAGAACTCCCAATTTCTTCAACACCATTTTCAATGGTTAATATGCCATCAAAACCGCAATAACCAAAAGCTCGTTTACCAATAATTTTACATTCAGCTGGAATCGTTAAAGAACCAACTAATTCGTCATTACCACTAAAAGCATATCTGCCAACACTTGAAGCTGATCTGCCTACCCATAAACCCGTGAACCCTTCTCCCTTTCCATTTCCAAAGTTCCAAAATTCTGGTATAGGTCCAGATAATATAGCCCCAAAAGAACCGTCAGGTGCAAAAAGATAAGTGTTATTCTCGTTGAATGGATTTGGCAATGGCTCTGGATAAAGCTCCCATGTCAGCACAGTTGTGTCTAATGGTATATCTACAATGCCTTTCCATTCATCATCAAAACCAGCCGCTACTGGGTCAGGTTCGTTAACGTATATAGCTATCAGACCCTCATCCCTGCCACCGAAGACTGAAAATCCTGAAAAACTAGAAGATGGACAACCAATAAAAATGTTACTAACGTGGGAATCGTTGCCCACGAGGTACTCACTAGCTTGGCCGCAACCATCAAAAGCATAATTATCAATAACCTCAACATTATCTCCAATCAATATATAATCACTAATACTATAAACTCTGGAAAAAGCTCTAAGCCCAATACTCGTAACACTATTTGGAATCACTAGCGGTCCAGTTAAAATCCTCATATCATAAAAAGCATAACTCCCAATAGTTTCAACACTATCTGGAATTGTTAATGAACCAGTGAAGCCACCAGATCTATTAAAAGCATAATCCCCAATAGTCCGAACACTACTTCCAATAGTAAGGGGACCATTAATACTGTAGAAATTATTCCTATTAAAACCCGCTGGAGGATTTTCCAGTTGCTCTTCAGTTCGTTCATCGCTACCTTTAAGAACGGAGCAATTACTAAAAGCATACTGCCCAATACTCGTAACACTATTTGGAATGACTAACCCATTAGTTATGCCAGAGCAACCTTCAAAAGCAAAATTATCAATAACCTCAACATTATTCCCAATAGTTATTGAAGTTAACTCAGAGCAAAGATTAAAAGTATACTTCTGAATAGTATTAACATTATTCCCAATGACTAAGTCGCCAGCAAAACCATGACATTCTTTGAAAGCATACTGCCCAATACTTGTGACTCCATTTCCAATAATTATTGATCCGTTAATTGGATTAAAAAACTCAAAACCAAAATCTTGAAATCCGCATCTTAAAAAAGCATAATCCCCAATTGTTGTAACACTGTCTGGGATTATTATATCACCCTTAATTCTTGTAAGGCTGCCGCTAAAAGCCCCGTCGTCGATAATTTCAACACCATTTTCAATAGTTAATACGCCATCGAATCTGCAACCTTGCAAAGCAAAATTGCCAACTCTTTTAGTAGAGTAGCGAATTCTTAAATCGCCCTTTAAATTATCATTGCCCGTAAAAGCTTTGTTACCAATACTTGTGCAAGTTACACCAAACTTTATAGCTACAGGATCCTTCCTTTTTTTGTTTTCGTTAAAAGAGTCTGGTATGGGGCCTGTCCAATCTTCTATTATTACAGGTGGGTTTTCTGGGTTCGCCGCCTCTCCATAAAGTACAGTTGCAGATGGCCCTAGTTCATTCGTAATTGGATATGGATACCAGTCCCAATTAAGAACTTCAACTGCTGAACCACCAACGTTTTTGTTTGTTCCAATAGTATATCCACTAGAAATTACGTCTTTAATATAAACCTTCGTTAAGTTTTGACAATTCAAAAAGGCAGCGCCATTAACTTCAGAAAAATTAGAAGCTAAAAAAGCAGTTTCTAAAGAACTGTTTGAAAAAAATGATTTAAAGCCGATAGTTGCAAGAGTGTTTGTTGAGCACAATGTGGTTATTGGCACGTAAGAAAAAGAATAAGACCCAATAGAGGTAACGTTAATGTTAAGTAATTCAATGTTTAATCCAGTACAATTATAAAAAGCGCGATCCCCTATGTTCGTTAATACATTATTGTATTGACGAGCGCCATTTACAGTCACATTGTTTTTAATAATCAATTCTCCGTTTAATCCACTACAATTATTAAAGGCATCATTTCCAATACTTGTGCAAGCAGTTGAAATAATTAAATCACCAGTTAAGCTAGAGTTGTTATTAAAAGCGTAATCGCCAATTGAAGTAGCCGATGAACCAAGATCCAACCCAACAGCAACGCCAAAAGCAGTCTCGTTATCGTTCCAGTTATTTGGTATAGGGCCAAATAACTCTGCTAGAACAGAACCACCAACGCCATAAAGAGTAGAGTCGACAGGGCCATTATCATTAGGCACTGGATATGGATACCAGTCCCAGTTAACTATTGTTGCTTCATCTTCCAAATCTTGAGCATCTCTCCAAGATTGATCATAATTAGTTCCATCATTGAATAATTGTGGAGCAACATGAACAACCATCGAGGGATTACCTAATCTAAACGCACGGGCTCCTGTCCAATTGGCGGATGGAGTATCAACATAAAGCTCAGTGATTGGAACATTATAACCAAAAGCATAACTTCCAATACTTGTGACACTGCTGCCAATTACTACTGGAGCTTCTAATGATAAGCAACGATAAAAAGCCCTACTCCCAATAGTTCTGATGTTATTAGTGGTCCCGTGCCCTATAATTAAAGGGCCATTTAAAAGAGGAGCTGCAAAGAAAGCTCTTTCACCAATATTTTTACAGGAGGAGCCAAACTCAACTCTCTCAGCAATACTGGCACCGTTTAGACCGTTACTATAATAATTATCTGGAATATCTCCAGTATATATACTTTCTAGTATAACATTACCATCAGAATCAAATAAGGTAGTGTCAGTTAGAGGGACTGCTCCAATTGGAAGAAATTCATATGGATTTACAATCATTGTTTAATAAATATTATTTAATCCCAAGATATAAGCAAGTCTGTATGTAAACCAACCGCTCCGCCAGACGCAGTAAAAGATTCTACTTCAAATGAAAATCTATCTCCAGCAGAAAAACTAGTTGGGTTGCTAAAAAGTACATGTTGAGTCCCAGAAAGTGTACTGTCTAAATCGGAATCTATTATGCCTAAAGTGCCAACAATACTACTCCCATTTTTTTTAACGTTGATTGTTAATGAGCCTCCTTGTGTTGCTGTAGAGCACCCGCTGTGTACCCCATATACTTTCCCAGCAGCTGGAGCCACCCACGCCGACTTTTCTCCAGTTCCACCAAAATCATCTTCTTCGTTCCCCATTTTGTTAACATACCAAAATTTAATAATATTATCAATCCACTGAAAATTGTAATTTATTTCGTCTATTTTGGCTAAGAATTGTCCAGTTGTTCCTCCAGCAGGTAATCCCTGACCTATCGGGCCAACCAAACTGGTAGGACTACCCCAAAAAATACCGATTTTAGGACCATAAATTTCAGAAGTATTAGTATCAAGGAAAAAGTCTCCTTCATTACCTTCGAATTCTGTCGGAGGGAATTCGTTACTAATAATGGTATTACCATTTAAGCCAGCTATTCCCTCTGGTCCATCAGCGCCAATCAAAGACGTAGGGCTACCCCAACCTGCTCCTGTCTTTGGTCCGTAAAGGTCGTAGCTCAATGTATCTAAATAAAAATCTCCATCAACACCATCGTTAGGTAATGGAGGAAACTCATTATTAATAATAATACTACCAGTTGCTCCTGTATCTCCCTTTTCGCCTTGAATGCCTTGTGTTCCTTGCGGCCCGACGTTACCAGTTTCTCCTGTATCTCCCTTTTCACCTTGGATACCTTGTATACCTTGAATGCCTTGTGGTCCTTGAATTTGCCCAACGTTACTCCAACCACCTGCGCCATCACTAACCCAACCATCACCTGTATCAACAGTAACCCAAAGGTCTCCCTGTATAGCTCCAACTGGTAAACTTATAAAATCAGCGACAGAGCCTTTTAATGATACAGAAGAACCATCTTCACCATTTTCACCAGCTGGACCTGTAGGGCCCGCAGCTCCGTCAGCACCATCCGCTCCAACTAAAGAAGCTAACCAATCAGCTTCGCTGCCGAGGAATCCCTCGTTAACTGCAACTTGATAAGCGGAATCGCCATCTAAGCCGACAGGACCTGCACCGCTTTCAAGAGACACTAATCGACTTTCTGCATCAGTAGCATTATTATTAATAATATTGCGGACTTGTTGGTGAGTTCCTGGGGTTGCGTTAAATTGTTGTTGAGCCATAGCGTTTTTATGTTGTAATATTGCTTAATTCACCAAAGAAGCAGTTAAATATATCAAATGTTATCAAAGCTTGTTTTTGAGACGTTATTTGTTTTTGTTTACACAAATTCTATGGTTGTGGCCAATCACATTCATCCAACCATATATCAATATTACCCCATTCATTTTCTAGGTCGCATTCTGGAGTAATTTTTAATACTCTCAACCCTGTGTTGTTTAATGGAAATTGGTAAGAAAAACTCATTGTAGCATTGCCATCTATGTCAAGACCTTCAGATACAGAGGTTAAGCTACAATCTTTTATACTATATTGAAGAGAATAGTTCTTTGCTGATCTTTTTAAATCAAAAATTAAACTACCTTTTTCTAAAACCAAAGAAGAAATATCCACATCTTTCATTTTTGTTTTTACAGCCTCGAAAGATATCTCTCCATTTATAGGTAAAGAAGGATATCTCATCCTTGGTACCATTTCTCCAGCCCTGTTTACAGGCTCCCTATTTAAGGAAACACTTATAGAAGCAGACTGTATACAAAAACTACATATACCACCGCCACAACCCTCAACACCGTCTTCAAAACCTGCTGATTTAGAAACGGTTATTTCTTGTGGTCTAAAAAGATTTACGTTTTGGTGTTGGGTTTGATCTAATTGGGTAAGAAATACTTGATCATCATAAGCTATTCCATCAGCTTCATAAGAGGCTGTGCCTCTTGGTGTTTCCCCAACAGATATATCTAAAGAACAAGACTGCAAATAAACCCCCGTAGCTATAAATTCATGAGTAGTATCTACTATTTTAATCTCTTGTTTATCTATGTTTAATAAACCTGCATCAGTGTCGAAAGGGTCGAATCCATAATCAACTACCAAATAATCCAAATTTATACTTACTGTTTGATTTGAAGTAAGTATTTTGTCTTTATTATGTGTAGACCCCAAGGAATTTAAGTCTTGGTATTCTCTGTTTATTTCTACATTTTTTGTCTGTAAACCAGTAATGATAACGTCGTCAATAAAGACTTGAGTATCACTGGAATGGACTCTTGTTGCTGAAGGCATAATAATTATTATTACACCCAATCAATATAAAAGCCATTCTTTATGAGTTAGTGGCTATATAGATGTTTAAAGAAGATCCATCGGACTATGAAACGCTTGGTAAGTTAGAAACCAGTGATCACAGCCTTTAATTACATCTGAAAGACTAACAACTGTCATTAAGTCTTTTCTATCTTTACGTGTGTAGCCTTTATACATCGCTGCACCTATAGAATTTACCTTATCTTTGAGATCGCAAACATCACAAGCTAATTTATATAAATCTGCATTATTGACACATATAAAAAACAAACCAAAATCAAAAGCCACCCATTCTGGGTAGCCTGAAGTATTACACCATCCAGATTTTCCCTGTACGTTTTTTAACTCAATCAAAATATTCCCTTCGTTGTGAGATTTTTTGAGCCCTTTTACATCAAAAGATTTTCCATTAACAATAAAGTCTGTATGCTTGTGCATGTCGTCTTTTGCGGGGGTCTTCTTTATGTCTAGTTTTTTAGACTTGCAAGAATCATAAAATCTTCTTTCACCATCAGAGCCTGTGGTAGAAGAATGTGCGATGTGTTTGGCTCCAGAGAGTCCCTTTGCTTTGTTTGAAATATATGACATTATGTGTTTTTGCCGTAATTCGTCTTGGTATAGTTTATTTTAATTTCTTTAAAACCATCCGAAAAGAAATCTACTACTTCAGCTTTAACCCCGTTTCTTTCGCAATTTATTTCTCTTACGTCTATAGCGAGCTTTCCTATTTCAGAGTAGTCTGTGTCTTCAGGGGCTGTTTCTCTAGAATTTATCTCTCTAGAAGCTTTTGTTTCCTTGTCCCAAAGGCGACCATTAATTTCATAAAGCTTATCAACAAAGACTTCCGTTTCGCTTGGGGAGTGCTTGTCTATTTCTCTTTTATAAGAATTTAATTCTTCCGAAACATCCTCTGAGGTTCTTTCGGATTTTAGTTTGGTGATAGTGTATCTATCTATAATTTCTGATAATGGCATTTTCATAATTTTACTACTTTTGGGCTAATTTCTTGCAACTCTACGCAAATTCGGTAGATTTCATCTCCAGACATCTTTGAAGCCTTTTCCTTTAGCTGAGAAACCTGAGTACTAAAATTTACATAAGGATCGTCCTGATGTATCATTTCTTTATTTTGAGAATCGTAAATAAAAGGATCGTAAGTAGCATACCTCTCGCAATCTATTTGAATCTCTATTGGGCAATAACAAGAATTACCAATAACGTATTCAAAGATATCATCTGTATCTACTTCTATGTTTAGAATGTCAAAGGACTCCATATAAAATATATTATAGCTCAGAACATTAATAAGGTCAACAAAATAATCACACGGATTATTTTTATTTTTGACATCATCCTCCTCCAGATTTTATGTCAAGAGTTACGGTGAACATTTCATACCAACTTCTAATTGCAATGTTGAGGTTATGATGTTGATATTCGTGAACCTTACCATTCTTATCTGTGTATGAAATACGCCAAACCTGTTGTCCAGATTCATCTATAATCTTATTAGAAGAAGGTTTTATTCTCTCGCTCATTTTCAATGTTTTTACACGTAAAAAAGAATTTAAGTTTAATTTATATAGATACAAAAAAAAGATTTCTTGGGGGGCTGTCCCCCAAGAAACCTTGTGTTGTTTTATTTAGTTTCAATTTTCGGAGCCGAAAAGTTCTGAATTTGCAGTAAGAAGCTCTTCATCACTCATTGATGCCACTCTTTCGTCAACCTCTTTAGCTAACATGTTGTTGGTGATTTGGACAACCTCTGAAAAAGAAATGCTAGAAGCAAGCTTTTGATAGAAGGCTTGTTTAAATTTTAACATGTCTTCTCCAGATAAGACTGGCTCAGTTGACTCTTTATCGGTTGTTTCTTCGCTCATTATGTTGTAGGTGCTCGCTCCTCGCTTTCATAGACTCTCAAATCTGGCTGATTAGAGTCTGGTTCTTTATTCTTGTTGGGGAAACATACAACCTTTACGGTTTTGTCCCCAATTTTAACAGACCCTGAATAAAAGGACTGGTTTCTTCCATCAACCCGCCAAAGAGCTCCTAACTCTCTTTTGGACCAATCTGTTTTGTTTTCTTCTTGTTTTGTATTTTCAGACATAATTTTGTATTTTATATTTTGATTTTTCTTCCTTGGTTAGACTCACAAATTTTTTCTTAAGTCTTCGATAAATTTTACGAGACATTGGATCCAATGTTTTAGATGTAGACCCGAGTTCCTCTCGAAGAATTTTTCTTAGGTATTTAGCTCTTCTTCCACTCATTATATTAGCTGATTTTTACAGCTTCAATACTAGTTTTTGCTAGCTTAACTCGTTCTCCAAGATTACGATCATAAACCGTAATGTAATTATCTGTCTCATTCACCAACTGAGCGTTATGTACCGAGCCTTGCTTTGTATAAAGGCCAAAAAAACGACCTTTTGAATTGCGAATAGCTGTTACAGCCGAACGTTGCTTTTTAGTTACTTGTTTCATCATGTATAAGATAATACCCAATATTTGTGTTATTGTCAAGGTATTTTCCCGATTTTTTTCAGGTTTATTTTCTTCTCCCCCTTTATGAGCTTACCTTGAACATATTTATTTATTTTAAAATCAAAAGACTTGGAAAGATCTTGTATTTCGTGTTTCTTGGAAGAGTTTTCTTTAACAAATGACTTTAGGAAATTAAAGTCAAAGCTCAACTCCACGTTCTTTATGTTAAGGCTTTTCTTTATTTTTGTTAACTTATGCCACAAAACCCTTCGCAAGGCCCTTTCGTCAAGCCTATGCAAGAATAAATTAGAGTTAAACGACGAACAAATTTCAATAGGTATAACCGATTCAGATTCTTCTTTGTTTAAATTAAAACCAAGCTTGTTGTTGGAGGTTTTTTTGCTTGTAAGGAAAAATTTGCAATTAGAGAAATCGGCGCAGTCTCCGTTAGGCAATTCAAGTTTTCCTTCTTTAAATATTTCTGAAAAAAGATTTATAACAGATGGGTGTACGCTATCAAAGTCGTCTATTAATATTATGCTGTTAGGATATATAAGTATTTTTTCGCACAGAGAAGAGCCGCTAGAAACTCCAGAGACAACTTTTTGAGATGCGTAAGCATCGGAAAAATGTATTCCGCTATAACTAAGTGTATTGGCACCAGATCTTTCAAAGTTTTCTCTCAATATAGACATAAGATAGGTTTTTCCTGTCTTGTCGTCCCCGTTAATACAAAACACGCTTGGTGAAGAAACTTTTGTATTAAGATTGTAATTAGAAATAATTATAGACTCTTTTAAATCATTTATTATTTTATTATGACCAGCAAACTTTTTAACTATATCTGAAAAAACCTCATTTAAAAATACATTATCTGAAAGGGGGCTAGCCTTTCTTGAGAAAAAAGATTCAAGGTGATCCACTTTTACCTCCGCCCTTTTTGACTCCTTTCTTTTAGACCAGTCGGATATTTTCTTTTCGAACTCTGACAATAAAACATCATGATTTTTTTGTTCTTTTGCCAGCTTGATTATTTCAAGTTGCATTTTTTTCATTTCTGGATTTAGTTCGAAATGGCTCACTTTAGCTTGCGCCCCACAATGATCAACAACATCAACAGCTTTATCTGGGTAATGTTTGTTTGGACTGAACCTCTCGCAATAATCAATCACACTATCAATAAACTCTTTAGAGTAGGTAACATGGTGAAACTCTTCGTAATAAGAGGTTATCGTAGGTAATATTTTACGCATTTGAAATTTAGAAGGTTCCCTGACTGTGACCCTCTCAAACCTCCTATCCAGAGCGCTGTCCTTTTTAATTGTAGCGTTGTATTCGTTAATAGTAGTCGCTCCTATGCAGCTGATGGTTCCGCGAGCTAGTTCTGGCTTTAAAATGTTTGAAGCCTCTAGAGACTCCTTGGAGCCTCCTGAGCCACCTGCCCCGACAAGAGTATGGACTTCGTCGATAAAAAGAATAACATTATCATATTTTTTAGCCTCATTAACAAACTCTTCTAGTCTTTGTTCAAATTGACCACGATAAGTTGTTCCTGCAACCATGCTAGATAAGCTAACAGAATATATAACTTTATTAGACAAAAGCTCTGGAGCTTCTCCGTTTACAATTTTATTAACGAGACCTTCTACAAGAGAAGTTTTTCCTGTTCCAGCTGTTCCTACCAATATTACGTTGGGCTTTTTTTTGCGACATAAAACTGTTGAGATCTCAGATATTTTATCGTCAAAATCAACAATCTTATCAAACTTATTGTTTACTGCTTTTATATTTAAGTTCTCAGCAAATTGAGAAAGCACCTCATTTTCTTCAAACATATCAATAATTTCTTTGTCTCTAGATAATGGTGTTTGAGATTCAATAGAACCAATGGACTCAATTAAAGATATATCTACGTCACTCAAGGAAAAGGTTATCTCGCTAACAAGGTTTTGAACAAGGTCCTCGTCAACTAAAATAACATCTCTTACAGCTTTTGGAGCGATGTCAACATCTAGAAAGTTTAAGAATACAATTTCTGGAGGGATATAATCAAAACCAAACATCTCTTGGGCCGATTCCCAGCAATTATTAAAAAAGCCAGATAAAGCCTTGTCATATTTTTTTGAACAGTTCTTGTTCTGCTTTTTTCTTTCTATTACAGAGTCACTAGCTTTATATAAAGCATCCTTTAATTTGTATTTTTCTATTATTTTTGAACAAGACAGGCTAAGATCGTCGAGAAAACAATCAAAAAATATATCAATATCAAGACAGTGTCTGTGCATATTTATGCAAGCAGTTTCTGATTCTTGAATCACAGAACGTATTTGCGGCGTAAAAAGGTTTAAATTCATTTTTTCTTTATGTCTCTTGATTTCATTAATATTTTTGTATCTACCACTTTTATGGTGTCAACAAAACTTGTACCTCCGTCGCTTCTTGTAGCGTTGATAATTATAATGTCCTCTTTTTTAATTTTGTTTTTAGCAAGGAAGTTAGAAAGTTTGTCTTCTCTTTGGTTGTCCATTAATAACAACTTTGTTGAGGCGGTATTATCAGAAACCTCTATCATCATATATTTATTGCCATTGGTAGATATTCTTGTAAAAAAATCTTTGACCTGACATACAGCTTTGAATTTATCAGTTGAGCTTAAAAGTCCAACTTCTTTAAGTGTTTCTAGTCTGCCGTAATCTGCCTCGAAACATTCATTAAGAGAATACGAATAACTATAACCAAGAAGATTGTTTTCATACCACCAGTTTGTAAACTTTTCGTGGCTTTTGTTCTTATTGTAAATCTCTCTATATTTTGAAAAGTTTCTCTTGAATGTTTCAAATCTTTTCTCTGAAATTATAGGTTTATTGTCGTCTCCCAAAACTTTTGAATCAACAACATCTGCTATAGAGTTCAATATATCATAGCCAAACCTTTCTCCTATTTTAATAAAATTTCTTTTTTCTCTGTCTGTTAATAAGTTAAATGCTTGGGCTTCAAGAACTAATCTGCTTCTGTTGTCCGTTTTATCATCCATAGTTCCAGCCTGAATTAAGGCTGCTAGAACAGATATATTAATACCACATTCTTTTGCTGCTCCAAAAACCTGATATTTGTTATCGAACTCAACCCCTCTAAAGTCCACTAGATTCTCAAGCGCCTTAAGAGAAATACCCTTAATACTATTTAAGCCGTATCTGATATTAGCACCTTCAATCTTAAAGTTTATATCTGATTTAAAAAGACTTGGGGGAAGTAGTGATATCCCGAAATCGCAAAGCTCTTCGTTTACATCGTTAACCGTTTTCAAAGGTTCTGGCTCGAACTCAGAAGATTCAAGAACAGATAAAAAGAATTCTTTGGGATATTTGTATTTTAAGTAAACAGTCTTCGCCGCTAGGTTGGCATAAGCAAAACTGTGAGACTTATTAAAAGAGTAATCTGCGGAAGCTTCTAATGCCCCCCAATAAAAATCGCATATTAGTTCGTCTAAATGCTTTTCTAAACCAGCATTATACACCTTCTCTTTCCATTCTGGCATTTCATCGACTTTTTTCTTTCCTACTATTCTTCGTAAGGCTTCAGCCTCGTCCAAAGTAAAGCCAAATACTTTGTTGGCAATCTGCATTAATTGTTCTTGATAAAGAATAACATTATTAGACCAAGACAATATCTCATCTAAATCTTTCTGCAAATTAAGATCTGTTGGCGCATGTTTTTGGTTGATATACTCGTCTAGAAATTGCAAGGCCCCAGGCCTTGCAAGCGCTACAACGTCAGATAACTCATTGATGTTGTTGGGCTTAACTTCTTGGCATACCCTAAAGTTTGTTTCTGCAGAAATTTGAAACAACCCAACTGGATGGTTGAAGTTTTGGAGGGTATCATAAATAAATTTATCTTCTTCATCTACCAGTTCTAATTCTAAACCTATCTTTTGGCATGTTTTATGAGCGATAGTCAATGTTCTTAATCCTAAGATGTCAAACTTAACCATTAAGTCTGCGACATCATTCATATCGTATGCAGTAACTAAATCCCCATCTTTTGTTTTTTGAAGCGGGACCACATCACCAATATCTCTAGAACAAATTGCGATACCAGAAGGATGAACCCCAGCATTTTTTGTTAGGCCCTCTACTTTTAGGGCGTTTTCGAATGTTCTTTTGTGTTTAACAGCCCAGTCTGCAAATTTTTCGCTTTCCTCTTCTGCTTTGTTTAGGGAAAATACTTTCCCGTGAAGCTTTGGTATCATATCACTAACCCTTCCTGCCTCTTCTTCCTTAGCTCCATCAAAATATTTGGTAGCCTCTCTAATGCACAGCTTAGAACTAAATGTATTGAACGTTAATATTTTGGCAGTTTTGCCTTTGTGTACTTCTTCAATATATTTAATTACTTGTTGTCGTTTCTCATAAGAAATATCAGAATCAACATCTGGAAGAAGACTGCCTACCAAAAACTCCTTGCCATTTTTGTCTATAACTTTTTTAGCCCTGCTCTTAGAAACGAATCTTTCGAAAAACAAATCGTGAGGGATTGGGTCTATGTTTGTAACTCCGAGTAGATAAAGCACTAATGAGCCCGCTGCAGAGCCTCTACCAGCACCAGTTGGTATGTTGTTTTCGTGACAATAATTTAATACGTCCCAATTTAAAAGGATATAATCAGTAAAACCTAACTCATCAAGAATTTCAAGTTCATATTTCGCTCTATCAAAATAAACGTCTTTGTTTTTAAATTTAGTAATACCCTTGTCTCTTAAACCCTTTCTTGCGAGTTCAATCATAATCTCTTTATTAGAGCTTTCAAGCCCCAATCCAATACCAGAAAGAACTTTTTCGTTGACTGGTGTCTTAGGTAGCTCTACTCCAGCTGGCTCGCAATCGTCATAATCTGTAAAATCTTTAAAAATCATAAGTTCATTGCTTTTTTAAGTTCACAAAAAATCTGGTAGCACATCTCAATATCATAAAGGGCATCATGTAACTTTTCTTCTTCGAAATCAATTCCAAAATACTTTAACAGTTGAATTTGAGAAACCTTTGACTTTAAACTTCTGTCGTTTATTATTTTATACTGCCAACTAAGGAAGTTTTCTTTTGGTTTTTCCAGACCTTCTCTATGAGCTTTTCCTAATGCTCTGGTATCATAAATTCTATCAAAATATGTAAAGTCTCTTTTTCTTCCAAACATTCTTTGGAGTTCTGCTATCATATAAACATCAAAGCCTAATAGGTTTTGCCCTATTATTTTATATTGGGGATCATACAAATACTCCTCAAAGTCAGCAAGGACGGTTTCTGGATCTTCTTTTTTCTTGTTATAAGTATCCCAAGAAAAGCCTGTTAATTTTTGTACTATTTTAGGAATTTCTAAATCCTTAAAATCCAAAAACCTATTGTGCGTCTCTATAACCTTATAGCCTTGACAAACAATCCAAGCGATCTGCCAAGGCTTCGATGAGTGCAAATTTAATCCTTCTGTCTCTGTATCGAAGACTATGTATTTTTGATCGTATGTAAGCATTACTATGGTTAATAGAATAACATAAAGTAACAACTAGTCAAGTTTTTTATCTGTTTTCGACATAAGATTCTAAACAAAATTCATCAGAAGCAAAATCATTTAAATTAGGGCTTGAAAAGGTAGGGCTTCTCCCCATTCTTCGACTGCATATAGCCTTGTGCATCTGGAAAGCATGGAAGTCTTCTTTGCTTTTGTAGTAAATGCTTTTACATTTGGTGGTTTTAACTCCCAAAGAATCAAGAACTCTTTTAATTTGGAAGTCGAATGGGTGATTATTCTCTTCAACGAAATAGTTGTGTTCAATACCTTGCAAAGACAACTCCGATAGTCCAAACATGAAAATGTTATTGTAAATATAAGAGTCATAGAAAGGAACGGAAACCAATACGTCTTTAAAGAATGATTTTTTATAATCAGAAAGAGAAAGTGACCCACTATCACTTGTGTGGGCATCGGTATACAGAGATCTTATAGTTTTTATACCGTCATTGTTTTTTGCAAAAAATATAAGCTTACTGGGACGCAAATCACAATCCTTAGAGTCTTGAACGACGGATAACCTAATACCAAAAACAAACTTTATACCTTCTTCTGAAAGTTTTCTTTTCAAAGATCTAAACCCAAAAAAAGAATCTTCCACACAGACTACCTCTTCCAGCGATTTGGCTTTGGCAATGTCGACAATATCATCAACAGACAAAATAGATTTGCCAATGCTAAATTGACTTTTAAATAGCGGTATCATGACATGATGTTAAAGCAGATTACTAACGTTGTCAACCCTAAAAGCTGGACAACCCTTATATCTGAGTTTTTTTATCTCATTGCCTATTCCATCGTCAAGTTTTTTCTGTAAGGATTCAGCATCGTAAGAAGAAGAAACAAACTCTCCATCCTTATCAAGCAGGTGATAATAATCAAAGGCAAATTTAAAAGGGCAATGCCACATTGGAGTGCCGTCTTTTTTGAGTTTACCAGCGTAATCGGCGAAACCACATACGATCTTCCCAGCAAACCCATCCTCCTTCTTAGGGTAACCTTTATCATAAGCCAAATTACTCTTTGCTGTTTTCTCATTAAAATTATTAATAATTTCTTGAACTTCGGTTAGAAAATACTCAAACCCTTCTAGTTCATCGGTATCAATTGGCTCCATTTCAAGCAAACCTTCGTTATTACAATCAAACTTCAAAAAAAGAAATTCCATCTTTCTTTTGATATATTCTGGATATAGATGTTTAATTGCCAGACAATACATTAGGTCTTGCATGTTGTCTTCGTATTCCTTGCCAGCAAAAATAGCTTTGGATGTTTTAAAATCTCGAATAAGGGCTGTTTTTTTTCTTTTGAATAAATAAAGTTTGTCTATAAAGCCAAGAATTCTGTAAGACTTGCCGTCTTCATTAACGGCTATGTCAAACTTTTCTTCTGATATAGCTTTTGTCGGCTTACCATCTTTATCTCCAAAAAAGTCATAATTCAAACCCTCTAATATCATCTGATTGACAAGGTCTAGATTTTCAAAATCATCTATGCCATACTTTTTAGAATAAGCTAAAACCATCCGATCAATTGGAGGTGAGGCTTGAATGTTTTGCTTTTTGACTATTTTTGTATAATGGTGTTTGTGTTTTGGATTTCCTAGTAATTCGAATACTGCGTGGCAAATTGTTCCACGAAGAGACCCATGATTGGATTTATCTGGCAAGCGTAAATGATATTTAGACCAGTACTGCCAAGAACACATTTGAAGTGTTTTAATTCTAGACGCGGATAGAGGTTTGTTAAATGTTTCCATAATTAAAGTTGTATGTTTTCTTGTATTTTTTAAAGTTAGAAGAAAAGGATTTGTTTATTCCACGGGATTCCATTTCTCCAGCAATAGATATAACAGAAGAAGAAGACTTTTCGTGTTCTAAAGAATTACAATGTTTTATGTAATCATAAATTTCATCTTTTGTCATTTCACCAAAGTCGTTGCTTGTTGGCGGAGCAAAATATATCTTTTCAAAATCAGTGCAATCTGAAAGTTTAAATATTGATTTAATAGCGCCCTCAAAACCTCTGTTCCTTTCTGAATTAAAATCATTATTAAAAGAAACAAATATCTTATCAATTGGCATCACGCTTAATTTTGAGATGAATTTTGGAGATATGTTTAGACCAAAAGACACTAAGACATTCTTTACTCCGCTCTCATAGAGAGACAGGCAATCCCCTATTGATTCAACTACGTGAAGGGTTTTTTTAGATAAAATTTCTTTCTCTATTTCTTTAACAGAATAATAAGGATAAAACCAATCAGAACACCTTCCAACATGAAGCCATTTTGGTTTTTTGTCATTTGTTATTTTCCTGCCAGAAAACCCATGTATTTTTCCATCAGAGCGAAAGACAGGAAAGACCATTCTTTGATACATTTTATTAGACATAGCCAAACCACAATTAAATTTCTCTAATGTAGATTGAGATATACCCTTGTCTAAATAAAAATCGTAATGGGGCAGCAACTTAGACAATGCCGCTCGACTATATGTTTTTTCTTCTTTCAAAAGTTTTTTTTGGTATGGGCGGCTTAATGTGTTTAAAGAGGTATTATTTAGATAGGGCTTAAGTATGGACTGATCTTTTGTGTTTAAAGTCTTTTCCAGTAGAGCTTGAAAAGGTAGAAATTCAGTATCTTCTACGAAGTCTTTCCACACCCCTGTATCTTTATAAATTTGAATTGCAGATGCATTGTCTCCAGATCTATATAATGCATTAGTTCTCCAATAAGAACCGTGGTCTTTTAACCTGTAGCCTAGATCTTCTAATATTTTCTTGTAATCGGTCATGTAGATAATGCATTTGGTATATCGTCATGTACGTCGTTCTGAACTACTCCTACGTCTGCATTATTGACTGAGTCAACGTAGTCTTGTAAATCTCCAACTTCTTTTATATTAAAGTTTTCTATCTTGAGGTTAAGGTAATTATTTTTATTAGTTCCGTCTGGCATCCTGACTGGGTTTATTCCCCTTAAGGCTGACTTTCCCATATGCCGAGACTTCAAATTGATTAATTTATGTGTCCCAAAACTATCTCCTTCTTCATGTATTTCTTCTGCAACTTTTTTACGCAAAAGAAATAAGTGAGAACAGAACTGAGTAATGTTGTCGGATAGGGATACTACGCTTTCGTCATCGACAATGCTACCAGCTTGCCTGTTTGTTGTAATGCCTAGCCTGTTTGACTGAACTGAGGTTATCATAGAGACACAAGGCTTGCCATCAAAACACAAATCTTTATGGATAGCTTGTTTAAAACTATCAACCATACGACCTACTTGTTGCCAGCCATCAGATTTTCCTAGGTTACTAAAATCACTCTTGATATAATCAAAACTAAAAATAAGCGGGTTGCCCCGACCTATTTTTGAGTAATAAAATCTCTTCAAAACAGAACACATTTCATCAACAGACATTCCAGCTACATTTTCATAATAAAACTGAATGCCTTTAATTTTATTCCAAGCAGATCTGACTTTAGATACAACTTGTTCTTGAGTAAGATCTCCATAGGTTGACGTTCTCCATTTTCCAGTTTGAAGCAACCATACTGGAATTCCAGATATAGCAGAACACTGTCTGTATATCAGTTCTTCCTCGCTCATCTCTCCATTGTCAAAATGAAGGATTGGCACTTTGTTATTCAAAGCCGCTGCTTTCGTTGTGAAGTCCATACAAAACTGAGTTTTTCCTACTCCAGACCGAGCGACAACAACAGTTATGTTCCCAGCCAAAAGCAAAGAACCATAAATTTCTTCTAATCTTTTATGGGGACCTCTTAAGCCAAAAAATGTAACAGGATTATTTCCTCTTTCTTCTACAACTTCCTCCATCATACCAAATAAATCCACAGGGCCAGAGTCTGATATTTCAAACTTTTGTATACTGTCGTTATAAATTTTATCAGCCTTCTCAACTATTTCTCCATATTTTAAGCTTGGGTCAGCCTTCTTTACAAAAGAAGCAACGTCCTTACAAGAATTATATATTTCTCTTCTTGCTGTATATTTTTTAAGTTCCTTGACTGACGAAATGAATATATCATCACTTATCTTGTAGAAAGCTAAAGAAAAAACATATTCAGAAATATCTATACTGTCTGGAAAAGAAACCTTAAGCTGGTCTAGTCTTTGAATAAGAATTGTTTCATCTATAATTTCTGCGTTATCAAGAGCATTTCTTATAAGTTTAAAGATAGAAATGTTTACCTTAGAATCTTCACTGTAAAAATCGGAATCATTAAGAAAGGAAGAAACCTCCTCCCACTTTTCGGGGTGCTGCAAAAGTCCGCTTAAAACCTTCTTTTCTATTTCATATGAAAATATCATTATTTAAATTTATCTTTTTTGTGGTTTTTTATAAGTCGGGAGGTAGTATCTTGGTTTATATCTATTATGCATATAATGTCTTTCCCTACAACGTTTATGTGAACTTATTTTAATATAGCGATAGATTGGCTTCCTGTTGCAATCCCAGCCAACAAATTTCTTTCTTAAGTAATAACTACAACCGCACGGCAAAAACCCAGTCGATGGTGGCCTGTATGTATATTGGGAGCAAGAATTTCTGCAATGAGAATAGCAAGAAGTATTAACAGCTAAAATAAAAGCAATTATAAGTAAAATTTTCATAGGTTATCGTTTGGTCTTTGTGGTTGTGTCATATAAAGCTCTACGAGTTTATGGAGAGCCATATCTATACAGGTGTTGCTTGTATTAGAAAAAACAGACGGATTGCCTTGGTCATTAACATAAAAAAGTAGAAATCCTTTTGTACCAAAAGACATGCATCCAGTACTGTCATAAAGACGAGTGAGGAGACTGTCTGGTATAGAAGAATCTTGTTTTGTTTGTTTTTTTGAATTCATATAATTTTTAGTGTTTTTAATAAATTATCATCTAGTTTATCTGATTCTATGATTCTTATAAGTTTTATTTTATTCATTTCGCAAAAGTTGTCTTTTGTTTCATCTCTTTTTAATTGTTCCAGAAATTTCTGTCTGTCATTTGCATGGAAAAACTTGTTGTATTTATAATGCTGACCACCGTCAACCTCTATTGCTATTTTTTTGTTCGCATTATAGAAGTCAATAGTCATCCTAGAACCAAGAACAGGAAACTCTTCAAATACAACATCTGCAAGCCAATGTTTGCGTAGAAGGTCTTTTACTCTTTTTTGTATCTTGCTTCTACATTTATTGTCCCACTTGATTAAGTATTTAGTGGGGTTTCTCATTTTCAAATCTCTGCCGTGTATTGATGTAAATATCATTCAGAAAGTATCTTCTCTTTAACAAATTGCTCTAGAGCCTCCGAAACTTTAGGATTCTTTTCTAGATATTCATATATAGAAGCCATACCTTGAAATTTTGTTTTTGATTCAACCTCTTTGTCTGCTAAATAAGAAATAACCTCTTCATCAAAATCAAACCAAGAAGCTTTTTTGTTCATGAAATCCCACATAAGAAGCATTTCTACAATTTCACGTTCAACCCAAATAGACTTCCCGTTAATCCTTCCGTGTTTAATTGGGTATTTTACAAGCTGACCAGTAGACTCGTTAGTAGATTTGCAAATAAGAACTTTTGCCATATGACCGTATATCTTATTATTGGGCCCAATTTGTTCGGTGGGTTTTTCTAAAATTTTATCTGATTTAAATTGTTTTTGAAATTCCAAAATCCAATCTGGGTAGTGCAAAGCCGCATTACCTCCACTTGCGTTTGTCTGATTATTTGGGTCTCCTTTGGCATAGGGGTTAATGTCAACCTTCGCTCTAATCTGAGAAATCATAATTAACATGTGTCCAAATTTACACATACCAAGACTAACCCTCTTAAGAAAATCTGAAGTCATTAAAGCTCCAGCTGCTACTTTTGCAGCATCACTAGTCCTCTTTTCAAGTTCTGATTGTGGTAATAATCCATCCATGCTGTCTATAACAACGCACAGCTTTTCCTTGTCTGGATTATTTTTAAGCAGTCCTCTAAGGAAATCAAAAACAGCGTCGAAAACATTACTCTCAAAAACAAAACATGTCCCAACAACCCATTCATCTGGATCAGTTACAAAGGTTATTCCTGATCTCTTCCTGACATCTTTAGATAACCTCCCCTCTGCCTTAACAAACAAGGCTTTTGAGTTTTCTACTGTATTTAGCATATTGTGCATTACCTGTAGCGCCTCGTTTGTTTTGCCTCCTTCATTTGCCCCAACAAATCGGTGTACTCCAGAAGAAAAACCTCCTCCCAAATATGAATCTAAATTCATTGAACCACTAGAGACAACATATTCATCTACGTCTTCAATTAGATTATAGTGCAAGTCTTTGTTTGCCTTAAGGTATTCCTTGGCAAATTCTGATGTTTTTATTTTACTCATTGTTTAAAAATTGTCTTAATGTTTTTATTTTGTTTGTAGATATATCTTCACCTATCTTCTCGTTTAGGTCAACTATTTTCTCGACCTCTGGAGGAATATAATCAAACTCCATTTTCTTCTTGTCGAGATATTTTTTGCCGTCCTCTGTTAAAAAAAACTTTATACTCTTATCAAGGACGAAGGGAGGGGAAACATTATTTAAAAATTCCAAATTATTGTCGAATAACTCGAATATCTTGGTTACGACCATCATGTCTAACTGCAAATTCTCAGATTTGCCTCCTTGCAGCATTCTCTTAACAAACTCCTTTCTTTCTTTGAAGAAGGGTTTGGCTTTCTTTTTTGGCTTTGCCTTGGGGAAAACATAACCACAAGAGCAGGTTGGGACTCTCGACCCAACAAACTCTCCACATGATTTACATTTCTTTCTACCTCTAGGCACAAAACAACAATATCATAGCTTAATATCGTTGTCAACCATTTTCTTCACCAGACCATAAAAGTCCGTTTTTCTTTCCCAACCCATTTCTTGTTCAGCTCGGCTTGGATCACCAAGTAACAAATTAACTTCCGCTGGTCTGTAATATTTTGGATTTATTTTAACAAGAAGTTTGTCGCAGTAATAATATTTTGAGTGTGAGCCTTCACCCTCCCAATAGCATTCATCTGGGTTAAATCCTGCAAAGCCGAATGCAGATTCAACAAACTCACGAATGGTATATGTTTCACCTGAAGCTAGTACATATTCTTTTGGTTTTTCTTGATTAAGCATTAACCAAATGCCAGCTACAAAATCTTCAGCGTCAGACCAGTCTCTTTTTGCTTCAAGGTTTCCAAGCTCAATAGGTTTGAAACTATCTCCGATGCTGTTTTTCCAAAATATATCAGCCACCCCTTTGGTGACTTTTCGAGTAAGAAATTCTTCTCCCCTTCTTGTTCCTTCGTGATTAAACAACCAACCTTGCACTGCGTAAAGATCATAAGAATCGCGCCAAACTTTAACTAAGTGTCTCGCGGCAGCCTTAGATGCCCCGTAAGGGCTTCTGGGGCGCAGTGGATGCGTCTCATCCTGTGGGGCGGTAACTACGTCGCCAAACTCTTCAGAGCTACCCGCGTTATAATAGCGGCACTCTGGACAGTGTTTGCGAATAGCCTCAAGTTGATAAAGAACCGCCATACAATTTGTGTTCATGTGGTTCTCTGGCATATCCCAACTGACACCAACAAAAGAGTTCGCCGCAAAATTAATAAAGTAATCTGGCTTCTCTTCTGAGATAACCCGATCTACATTTGATTGATCCGTTATATCTAGATCAATCAATCTAAATCTTGAGTTGTCCTTCAAGTGTTTTATGTTTTCGTGATTCTTTACGCTAAGTCGACGTACGCCAGCAATGATGTCAATGTCGGTAT
>Ga0070748_1000383_pt1 | contig 22119 bp, 28 predicted proteins | sample VirMetDEL_Nov_12_FD_77015 | JGI IMG/M metagenome (GOLD analysis project Ga0070748, IMG submission 77015) | Aqueous microbial communities from the Delaware River and Bay under freshwater to marine salinity gradient to study organic matter... | ecosystem: Environmental > Aquatic > Marine > Coastal... | reverse complement strand
CGGAGCCTTTGAAAATTGTTCAAGTATTGTTGGCGATCTTATTTTTAAAGATGCGATAACTGCTATAGGTCAAAATGGTTTTAATGGATGCACATCTATAAACAATGTTTATATAAATAGAGATTCATCAATTCTTGGTTTAAACGCTTTTTCTGGGCCAGTTGGAACACTATTTGTTACTAATACCCATATAGCATCGTATGGTGGAGCTGGAGCAACCTATGACGGCATGACCGTAGCATTATGGTCAACTTACCCTACTGTATAAAATGAAACCAAAACCAACTATAAAAAAAATTAGAGGCCAAGAAATCTGGTTGGCTTCTTATGAATCTGCGTCAGGGAAAAAATACGAAGTTGAGTCAGATTCTTTTGAATCCGTTTTGAAAAAATGGTACTCTAAGTATAAAAAAGAATTTAAATTAGGAGGTGGATGATGTTAATTTTAGCGTAGATCAGTTGATCTATTTACCAAAATCGACATTAACCTGCTTGTTGTTTTTTGCTTTTGATTTGATTTCATCAAAATGTTTTGCTCCTTTTCTTTTAGAGGAATAATCTTTATAATATTTGTCTTTTACTGGATCAACGCCTCCGTTTGATTCGGCTCTCATTTGACTCATTTCTTTGCTATAATCCATCATATCTCCAACTGTTCCTTTCTTGTTTTCCGTTTTATTGACAAACTCTTTTTGACTATAAGGATCAATTTGAGAGTCTATTGAAGCATTAGGGACAGTGAATATCCTTTTCCATTCAAGTCCATCAGGATCGGAATATACGTGATCCTCCATCATTGTTTGAAGAACTTCTATATACTTTTCTTCTTCTGGGTGTCTGTAAATATAAATGGGCATATTGTATTATACACAAACAGAGGCGGTATTCAACTGCCCCTGCTTGATTTACGCTATGAACAAAAGCAAAGATCGTTAATCAATCTTTACAGCAAAAGATTTTTCACATTGTTTTTTAGGCATTGTGATAGTTAAAAGACCGTTTGACATTTTAGATGTAATATCGTTTGGAGATACTAGATCATTAAGAGAGATAGAAAACTCTTTGTTTCTGTCGTCTTTTTTGGCTTTGATTTTAATATTTTGATTGTCAGCAGTAATGCTTACATCTTCTTTAGAAAAACCAGCTAATTCAAAGTCGGCAGTATAGATATCGTCCTCACTTTCTATAAATCTTTTTTGCGTTCTATTTAATTCTTGGAATAATGTTCTCATGATATATATTTATTAACAATTTGTATGCCAGTCGGCAAACCTAGATTATATGGGATAAAATGGAGTCTACAGTATTAGAGTAGGACATTTTTTCCGCTAATTTTTGTCCCTCAGTGTTAATTTGTCCTACTTTTTTCTCAGCTTCTTCCATAGCGGCAACTGCGTCTTCTTCCCTCCAATCAAAAAATGTTCCTTGGTTAAAATCGCCGCCTTTAACAAAAAACTTATTGTCATAGCAATCAAATGAACCACTTGGCTCTATCAGAATGCAATTATCTTTTGTAGCCCAATCTTTATGAGAAGTTGCATTAAGAACAACACTCCACTTGCCCAAACATGTAGCATTAAATGATGGTAAATTCCAGCCCTCTCCGCCAGATAAGCCAGTTAAGTCTATATCAATAGAGTTTAGAAAATCGTTTACCTCTGAGTTTTTTTCTAAATACGGCAAGAAGTTTATGTTTGTATATCTTTCTCCTTCCAAAACAGAGTTGAGAATATAATTCATTTCCTCGTTTTTGTAGAATGGGTTTGTTACACAACAGCTTAATTGGTATTTGTTATTGTTACCGTACTTATTTAGCCAAGCTTTGATTATTTTGCCAGTATGTTTTCTTTTTTCGAACTTTCCCATCAATCCAAAATGGATTACGCCATCGAGGTATTTTTTTTCTGTTCTAAAAAAGTCTTTATCAAATCCTAAAGGAACAAACAAAGATCCAAACATATTAGAAGAGCATGAAGAACTAAAAATAGTTTTTGTTTGGGCTTTGGCTATTTTCTTTTCAACTTCTGTAGGTTGATTACACTCATAAAAAGTATATAAATACTGCTTAGAGTTTTTTCTATTCTCCGCTCCATTTAAATGCCAAACTTTCAAGCATGGAATGTCTTCATCTAGATAATCAAATCTATTTTTTATTGATGACTCAAACTTTAACTTCAAATCTTCTGAGGGATCATAAGCCTTAAGATCGAAATTATTATTTGTTGGAAAAATACCAACATCATGGCCCTTCTCGAAAAGCTCTCTAGCAATGTTATACGAAACATTGCCGAGGCTTAACGAGTTAAATGGAGCGTCTAATAGAATTTTCATTAAAAAGGAATATCTTCATCAACAGGCGCTGTACTTTTAGGCGCTTTTGGAGCTGAATCATTGGAGTCGTTTCCACCTTCAGAATTTCCAGTGTTAATGAACTGGAAGCTCTGGGCGGTAATGAAGTCTTTGGTGTACTTCTTGCCTTCTTTTTCCCAAGAATTACGCCTAAGCTCGCCATTAACGATAACGCTTCGGCCTTTCTTCAGATACTCGTCAGCAATTTCTGCTTGGCGACCCCACATTTCCACATCAATGAAAACCTTCTCATCGTCTTTTGCTCTATTGCTAGAAATACAAAGACGTAGTTTGCAAACTTTTTTGGAGTTTACATCTCTTGTTTCTGGATCTTGTACCAGATACCCTGCTGCTGTTATTGTGTTAAACATAATTTATATTATCGAGTTGTTTTTTTACTTTATTGAGAAATCTGTTATGGATATTTATGCATCCTTGAATGCTCAGATCTAATTCCTTGGATACCTTTCTCCAAGGGTTTAATCTATTATTAGTCGTATTGTATCGAATGTCAATGATTTTTTTCACTCTTTTATCACTTTCTTCTTCAAGAGTCTTATGGAAGCAGTCAAATGCTTCTATTTTTTGAATCAAATCTATAGTACCACATTCTTTAGAAACCTCTTTATCTGCTAATTCTATACCAGCATTCTTTTTATTTCTTATGTTATTTATTGCATTTAAACATTTCCATTTTGTCTGGTTTGCTAAGAAAGTTGAAAATTTGCTCTTTTTATCTGGTTTAAACTCTAAAGCTGACTGATATATAACAAAATCTTTATCTTCAAGAATCGAATCTCTACTAACAAATGAATTTTTATGTATATATCTATCCACTATATGAACATACATTCCAGAGTGTCTTTCTATAAGCTCTAATAACGAATCTCCGCTATTGTTTTGCTTTATATCATTTATAAGGGACAGGTCGTTTTCCATAATTTGTATGTATTTTCGTTAATCAAGGAATTAAGAACCTCGTTCGCTGCTGCTTGTATTAGTCTTTCGTCTTCAAAATTTCCAATGTGGAAACATAAGTCTGCCGAATTTGCTATATAAGCATTGTTTTCTTCTTCGTATTTATTAGCTGGTTCTGCTCCATCGCGCTTTATCAAGACTGAAAAGCCCTTATTATCCTTAACCCAATCAAGTTCATTTGTAAACCTAACATCAGTGATTATGTTGACCTGATTATCATATAGTGAAGACTGTAGTTTTTCAACCCAAATATTATTATTTATACTTCTCATGATATCTGTTCCCCAGCACACAAGAAAAGGCCTGATTAATTTTTTTTCATCTTCGTCCTCTGTGAAGGCGGAAATACCTATTTGATCTATTAAAAACCTATTAACTGATTCTTTCAACTCGTTAGCGAAAGAAAAGGTTCTTGCTTTAATACCATTGTCTTTCAAGATTTCCTCAAAGTTCTTTCCGAGCGTATCTTTTCCAGACCTAGCATTGCCAGCAATACCTATAATCTTATTGTTTAAATTCATATACAAACCTAATTTAACACAACCTTATCTGTTAGTCAAGAAATGATTATTAAAAAAGAATATTTTTTTTAATAGCAAAGCGGTTAAAACAAAATCTTCACTGAGTGTTTAATAAAATACGTTATCGGTAAGTTATACTATACGGTAACGTCTATGTTATCGATAAGATATACTTAACGGAGAGTATTTTTTTAAACGCGAAGTTAATAGGTTACGTAAAGTATTCGTAAGATCGATAGCCTTAAAGTTCATCGAATAGCATCTCCCTCCCGTTCCTATTATACAATTCGTTCCACATTTTTTCTAAACTTTTTTTCACTTTTTTTTTCAAGTTAAAAAAATCACTATATTTTTACATTGACGCAACCCTAAATTTGGCTATAGTGTAATTTACTTAGGCGACCCTACTCTTGGGTGATTTGAGCCTAATAGAAGAATTAAACCTATAACAACAAAATATAACAATGAGCATATTTGATGAGCAGATTTCAAGAAAACCAGACCACTATCCTTGGGCGGAAAAATTCATAACAGCCATGCATGATGGCCACTGGACAGAAAAAGAGTTTGACTTCGCTAATGATGTTCATGATTTTCACGTTGAGCTTAACGATACTAGAAGAGAAATGACAATTAGAACGCTGTCTGCTGTAGGACAGGTTGAAATCGCGGTGAAGAAGTTCTGGGCAAAGCTTGGCGACAATTTACCACACCCATCTCTTACTGACCTTGGTTATGTAATGGCTAATATTGAGGTTATCCACAACAACGCTTACGAGAGACTACTTAAAGTTCTTGGTTTAGAAGATGTTTTCGAAGAAAACTTAAAGCTTGACTTTATTGAGGGTCGGGTTGCATACCTTAGAAAATATACTCATAAGTTTTACAAAAACTCAAAGAAGCAGTATCTTTATGCACTTATTCTTTTTACTTTGTTTGTAGAGAACGTATCTCTAATGAGCCAGTTCTACATCATCAATTGGATGTATAGGGTTTGGCGCGTTCTAAAGCAGGTTGATCAACAAGTTGCTTACACTCGAAACGAAGAGGCTATTCATGCTCTGTGCGGGATGAAGATTATCAACGAGATCAGAAACGAGCATCCAGAACTTTTTGACGAAGAACTTGAAGAAAGAATTGCTCACGAAGCTATCCAAGCGTTTGAAGCCGAAAGCAAGATTGTCGATTGGATGGTTAATGGCACAGTAGAATTCGGCCCAGATGGAGAAGGTTTGTCTGCTGACATCCTTAAAGAGTTTATCAAGAACAGAATAAATATTTCTCTTGAAGGAATTGGATTTAAACCTGTTTTTGATATTGACAAAAACAAGATCAAGCATACAATATGGTTTGACGAGCAGTTAGAGGGTAACATCAGTACTGACTTCTTTGATCAAAGACCAACTGAATATACCAAAAAAGGACAAGCATTCACAGCAGAAAACATATTTTAAATGAAAGACTACTATTGGTTAAATAAAAACTCGGAAAGATTCTTAGGTCAAGGTTATTTAGAAGGTGACGAAACAGGTAAATCAAGAGTTAAAGATATAGGTCTTGCGGCAGAGAAATACCTCGGTATAAAAGGTTTTGCTGAAAAGTTTGAAAAGTACATGGCTATGGGTTTTTACTCATTGTCCAGCCCAGAGTGGGCGAACTTTGGGAAAGAGAGGGGACTTCCAATTTCCTGTAACGGCGTTTATGTGCCAGATACTATGGACGGCATCTTGTATAAACAGTCTGAAGTAGGAATGCAAACTAAGCACGGGTCTGGAACCTCTGCTTTTTTTGGAGACATTAGAGGTCGAGGAAGTAAAATAACAGCTGGCGGAACATCTTCTGGCTCTGTTCATTTTATGGAACTTTTTGACAAGGTTACATCTGTTGTTTCTCAAAGCAATGTAAGAAGAGGTTCTTTTGCTGCATATCTTCCTGTTGATCATCCAGACATTAAAGAATTCTTACGGATAAGAAGTTCGGGTCATTCTATTCAAGAAATGTCATTTGGTGTTTGCATTTCTGACGAGTGGATGGAGTCCATGATTGCTGGAGATCTAGAGAAGAGAGAAATCCAAGCGAAGATAATCGAAAAGAGGTTTGAAACTGGATACCCTTATTTGTTTTTTACTGGCGCTGCAAATAAAAATGCACCGCAGGTCTATAAAGACAAAGAAATGAAGATCCACGCTTCTAATCTTTGCAATGAAATTTCATTGCCATCATCGGAAGATGAATCTTTTGTTTGTTGTCTGGCTTCTTTGAACCTAGAAAGGTGGGATGATATTATAAAAACAGATGCTATAGAAACACTCATTTATTTTCTAGATGCCGTGATGGAAGAATATATCCAGAAAACAGAAGGTTTGCCATTTATGGAGGCTTCGCACAATTTTGCCAAAAAGCATAGAGCTTTGGGTATGGGAGTCCTTGGTTGGCACTCTCTACTACAGAGTAAAAATATAGCTTTTGAAAGCATGGAGGCTAAACTTCTTAACGCTTCGATCTTCCAAGAAATTAGAAAGAAGGCCGATAAATCTACTGAAGATTTAGCTAAAATATTAGGCGAACCAGAAGTATTAAAAGGTTATGGTCGTCGGAACACAACAACTTTAGCCATTGCCCCTACAACAAGCAGCTCTTTTATTCTTGGGCAAGTATCCCCTTCAATTGAGCCTCTAAATAGTAATTACTTTACAAAAAATTTGGCTAAGGGCAGCTTCACATATAAAAACCCATACCTTAGAGAACTGCTCAAAGAAAAAGGTGAAAATAAACCTAGCGTTTGGAAGTCTATTCTTACGCATGCAGGGTCAGTTCAACATTTAGAATTTTTGACTCAAGAAGAAAAAGATGTGTTTAAAACGTTTGGCGAAATCTCTCAAAGAGAAATTGTAATTCAAGCTGGTCAAAGGCAAAAATATATTGATCAAGGGCAATCATTAAATCTCATGATACCTCCTAAAGCATCTCCTAAAGAAGTTAACGAACTTTTAATTTTAGGTTGGCAATCTGGTTTAAAAGGTTTTTATTATCATAGAAGTGCAAATCCAAGTCAAGAATTAGCTAGATCTATTATGAATTGTTCGTCTTGCGAAGGTTAATCTTTCTATTTTTATAAAAACAGGTGTAATATTTAATACTATGGAAGTCGATTTTTCTGAAAAAATTAAAGATTTTGTAAAAAACTCAAAAAGAAACTCTTCTGTTTCTATTTCTGAATCATTATCTTCCCTATTAGAATTCAAAGCCAAATCTCATAACGAAGAAAATATATATAAAATAACTTGCGATCAGTTAAAAAAAGTATATAGAAGGGGTTCTGCTGTCTATTCTCATTCTCATTTAATAAATAAAACCAGAGGACAATTAGCTTTAGCAAGAGTAAATAATTTTTTAAAGTTGGCCGAAGGTCGAGAAGTTTGTGATGCTTATAGGATGGCTGACAAAGACATTCGTGAAGGAGAAGACGCTTATTACGTAGAAGATCCATCCAAAGCCTTTATTGGTTTTACTGATTTGGAATTAGATTTAGCTTGCTTAGAACTAATTAAAGCTGGTATTGAAAAATGGGATCAGGATATTGATTGTTTTGATTTAGAATATACAGAAAAAGAAAAAAAGACACTTAATAAACCTTTTAAAATCCCATCAGAATCACCTGACGAGTTTGGTGTTTTTGTTAAAAACCCAGAAAATGGCAAGACATCTTTTGTTTGCTTTGAGAAACGGCTAGTTCGGGCTAGCCTTGGAAGCTTAAATGTCACAGACCCCATGTATTGGAGTAATAAATTTTGGAATAAAAAACCAATTAGCGAATCAATTTCATCAGACGCAGTAGAGTGGGATGATAATGAAGTTGTTACTCAATGGTATTGGGACGAAAGCTCATTTACTGAATACGATGAGATCTTCAAAATTGATCCAGATGTTTCCAAATTAATATACCCTGACGAAAAAGTTGAATAATTCTACGTGTTATATATAATATAACATGTCAACAGTAATACTCGGCTCTTATTTCTCAAAAAAAAGACATTCAAACGACGCTAACGACCATCATGTTATAGGAAGGTTACCTAATGGTCACGTTTTAAATGATGATTTTTCTTATATTGAAAAATGGTATGATTCAATACATAAAAATAACCTAAACGCTGTTCTTTTTCACGACAACCTTTCTGAAGATAAGGTAGAAAAATATCAAACAGACAAGATAAAATTTATACGCACAGAGGTAAATCATCATAACAATCAGGACTATAGATTTTTTTGTTTTAGGGATTTCTTAGAGAAGAATCATTTTGACTGTGTTTTTCACACAGACGTATCTGACGTTGTCGTTGTTAAAGATCCAGAACAGCTGCTCAGAGATTTTCCAGAACACTCTTATTTTTTTTGCAAGGACAGTATAAAATTATCCCAGTTTCCATATCTACAATGGCATAAGGCGTTTTCTTTTGAAGACTCCATGAAATTTATGCTGAATCAAAAAAGATGGGATTTAATAAATGTGGGTGTAGGAGGTGGGAGCTTTGATTCCATGAAAAAATTTTACAACGAGTATTGCAAGATAAGAGAGCCACTTGGAAACTTTGACATTAATTTTGACATGTGGATTCCTCAATATCTACTCCGCTCTTATTTTGATGATAAATTTATTTTAGGAGAACCTGTTTGTAGCGAATTCAAAAAATACGAAGAAAAAAGAGACGATGTATATTTTATCCACAAGTAAAAATGAAAGATTTCAAAGATAAACATAAAGGCAAGACGTTTGTAATTTTTGGTTCTGGACCAACTCTATTGGAGTGGGATGATTCGTTTTGTGAAGATGCAATTAAGATCGGCTGCAACACAGTGTTCATGCACAAGCCAGATCTTGATTATTATCTTATACAAGATTCTGGATTAATTACTGGAAGTGAAAATGGTTATTGCCGCTTTAAGCAAAAGTATGATGAATACAAACCATCAAAAGCAAAACTTTATGGTGTATCCTATTTTAGTAACGGCATGCTTCACGGACATTCTCTTACACCAAGAGATGTAATAGACGGTAAAGCAATACAATATTCAATTGGTCCTGATTCAAACAAGTGCGATTTTGTAGAGTTTTATTCGGTAATTTTTTCTTGCTTACAATTTGCAGATTTATGTGGAGCAGAAAATATTGTTGTAGTAGGTTGCGATGTGACAAACAATATTAGAGCTGGAGAAAAGCAAGAGCATAACGGATACAAGATAACTAATTTGGTAGAAAGATGGAGAGACTTTAAAAAATCTTATCCACACATGAATATAGAAATTTTTAAGCCAATCGGTTTAAAGGATCTATTTAAAGAATACAAGATATGAGTTTGAAAATACTTACAGTATTAAAAAGCGGAGGCGATTTCTACCCAGAGCATGTTTATAAAATCAAAGACATGTGCGATACGCATATTAAAAACATTGATTTTTCATTCCATTGTCTTACCGACTTAGATTTAGATTGTGATACAATTAAGCTTGAACACGGCTGGCCTAAGTGGTGGTCTAAAATTGAAATGTTCAAAGAAGAAGGCCCTTGTTTATTTATTGATTTAGACACTATAGTTTGCGGAGATGTTTCAGATATAATAAAAAAGCTTAAAAATTCTGAATTCTGCATGCTTAAAGATCAATGGCACAAAAACACAATGGGTTCTGGCTTAGTATATTGGGATAAAGACGTTAGTTACATATACGAAAAATTTAAATTAGAACCAGAAAAGCATATGCATGAATATGAGGGTGACCAAAATTTTATAAACCATGTTGTCAAAGAAAAAAAATACATACAAGATTATTGCGATGGAGAAATAGTTTCGTTTAAAGCTAACTTAGAATTCGGCAGAAAATTTAATCCAGATTTACACAGCATTGTCTACTTTCACGGGCCACCTAGACCTTGGCAACAAGGCGTAATTCCATATTAATATGAACGAATCATTAAAGAACAGATTTAACAACATTTTCAAAAGAAATGTATGGGGTAGCTTTGAGAGTAAAAGCGGTAAAGGTAGTGAATTAAGATTTACAGACAGTATCATAAAGAGCATACCAAATATAATCAAAGAATATTCTATCAGCTCTATCTTAGATTTACCGTGTGGAGATTACAACTATATGAAAGAAGTTGATCTTGCGTGTGATTATATTGGAGCTGACATTGCACCAGATCTTATTGAACTCAATAAATCAAGATATCCAGATGTAAGGTTTGAGTGTTTAGATGTTACCTCTGATCCATTACCAAAGTGTGATTTAATTTTATCTAGAGATTGTTTAGTGCATCTATCTAATGCCGATATAGAAAAAGCTGTAACAAACATGAAAAAATCTGGAGCAAAATATCTATTGACAACATCGTTTTCAAACACAACAAAAAACATCGACCTTCCTGTTGGAGGTTGGCGAAAGATCAACATAGAGTTAAGCCCATTCAATATGGAAGTAACTCAAGTTGTTAGCGAAAATAGCGGTCAGGATAATGCAGAAGACAAAACGTTAAGCCTCATCAAAATCAATTAAAATAAAAAATGTTGAAATCAGATAAATATAAATTTATTTTTATTGCCATACCAAAGACTGGTACAAGAAGTATTATAGATTTGTGTAAAAAAAGATTCAATGCAGAAATAGATTTCAAAAATAGCCACAGCAGGATCGCTCCAAGCAATTATAACGATTATTACAAATTTACAGTTGTGAGAAATCCTTATGATAGAGTTGTGTCTATGTGGAAATCGACAACACAAAGAAATAACGGAGATCGTTATGGTTTTAAATCAATAATGGATTCTGAAAATTCATTTAAATCTTTTTGCAGAAAAATATTAAAAACAAAAAACCTCATAGTTCAACCTCAAAATTATTGGTTATCTAAAAACACTTTTAATCAAATTTTGAGATTTGAAAATTTAAATGAAGATTGGAATAGTTTGCCGTTCAATATTGAAAACTTCAAACTTCCTCATATAAATAAAACGAATCATAATCATTATTCTGAATATTACGATAAAGAAACTATTCAGATAGTTCAGGAAAAATATGCTGAAGACATTGAATTTTTCGGCTACGAATTTTAAATTATAAATTTGGAGAGTAAATATGGTATCGCATAAAAACAAAATTATATTCGTTCACATACCTAAAACTGGTGGAACCAGCATAGAAGCATCTTTAGGCGGCGGGGCTTATGTTAATTCGCATCACAATTTAGCTTTCTACAAAGACAATATAAAGGACTTTGAATCTTATACATCTTTTTCTGTTGTCAGAAACCCATTCGACAAAATGGTTTCTGAATATTCGTTTTTCAAAAAAACCCATCAAAAATTAAACCCAGCCTTCAAAAACTGTTCTTTTGAGGAATTTTTGAATATATTTTTCTCTATAGACGATTTTAACTTTTTCAAAAACAGCTCCCCTAGTTGGTTCAAGATGCATTTTGAAACACATAGGGTTAGCCAATTAAGCTTTCTTCACCCTCAAAAAGATTTGGACTTTCTAGTTAAATTTGAAAATATACAGTCTGATTATAATATTGTTTGTGATCACGCTGGCATTAAATTAAGAAAACTACCTCATTTAAACAGCACCCATCATAAGCATTATAGCGAATACTATAACGACAATACAAAACAAATAGTCGCGGATAAGTATCAAGAGGACATTGAATTTTTCGGCTACGAATTTTAAAAAAATAAAACATGGCTAACATACAAAAACACAAACTAAAAGAATTACTAGAAATTTGCAAAGATGTTGATGGAGACACTATGGAAATAGGTGTTCTGTATGGCGATACATTTAAAATGCTCGCGCCGTTTTCTGCCGACATGGGCAAAAAAGCTTTTGCATTGGATAGTTTTTGTGGCATGGATGAGGCTGGCGAATTTGACGGGAGCAGATATCCGAAGGGGAGGTTGAGCGTTGGCGGCGTAGATAGGTTTAAAAAGATACTGTCAAGTCATAGTGTAAAAGAAAACACTTACGAATGTTTCGAAGGTTATATTCCAGTTTGCTTTGAAAAGTTTGATGAAGAATATCCAGATAAGAAACTTAGCTTTGTGCTTCTTGATGTTGACCATTATGAACCAACAGTTAAAGCATTGGCTTGGTTTTGGGAAAAGATTCCCTCTGGTGGTATTTTAGTTTTAGACGATTATTTTAAGAACAAAGGCCTACTTGCGTCTAAAGCTATAGATGAATGGTTGCCACAAAAAAAAGATGAAATGGAAGTGCTAGAATTAAATAATACTCAGTTATTTATTAAAAAAATTAAAAAATAAACAGTAGTGAAAGAAAACAAAAATATATTTCAAATTTGTATAAATCTAAACGATAATATAGAACTTCTCAAAAAATCAAGAAAAAAACTTTTAGGCTTAAATCCAGACTATGAATATCATTATATCGATAGCGAAGATAAATTTAATGAGATAATGGCAACTAACTTTAAAAGTTCCGAAGATCTTTTCGAACAAAAAATCTATGAAAGTTTTGATTCTATAAAAACAGCACTATCCTATGGGGAGAAAAACTTCTTAATGGCTGATAAAAAAAGAAAAGAAGAAATTCAGAGAATTTGCATCCTTGTTTCGCGTACCGATATTTTTAGATATGCAATGCTTTATAAATTCGGCGGCTTGTATTGCGACTTAAGTTCTTTTTCCGAAGTTGATATTGAAAAAGAACTGGCAAAATATGATTTTGTTGCCCTCAAGTCTGAAGCTGAAGTTTTGACCAGTTTTCTTTACGCTAAAAAACACAACCAAGTTATAAAAAAGGTTTTAGAAAATTTAATTGAAGCCTGTTCGTATAGAACTATACCAAAATCATTAAATCAAATGCTAGCAACTGGGCCAGGACTACTTACTAACTCCATTCTTTCCATAAGCGGTGCAAAAAACCCAACAGAAGATATAAATTTAAATAAATATAACGGCATTGTTTTATCTGGACTAGAATGTAATTTCTTTAAATTTTTAGCTCCTTGGAAAATGGAATTGCATGAACCAGATCCTGACAATAAAAATAAAAAAATAAATGAGCATTGGCTTTTAATGAAAAAAGAAAATAAAAAAACAATACAAGAAGTTTATGAAAACTTTAAGGGTGGTTGTGGGTCTGGAGATAAAGGAACATTTCACTCATATATAGATGTATATGGAAATCTTTTCTCACCATTTAGGGAAGAAAAGGTAAACATATTAGAGATAGGGATTTGCGGAGGGCAGAGTATAAAATTATGGTTTAATTTTTTTGAAAATGCTAATATTTTTGGCGTAGATATACGTGAAACAAAACATTTAAATTTAGAAAACGAAAGAACATTCCTTTTTCACAACGATGCTACAAAAAAAGAATTTTTTAACGATGTTAAAAACAAAAAATTCAAGGTAATTATTGATGACGGATCTCATTTAACTGAAGACCAAATTTCTTCTTTTTCTTTATTAAAAGGTCTTCTTGATGAAGGAGGCATATACATAATAGAAGATGTTTTTCCAGATCATATAGACCCTATACAGGAAAAGTTTAATCATTGTTTCGAAGTTTTAGATCTTAGGCACGAAAGGCCAGATGCCCCAGATAACGTTCTAATGATATATAAAAAATAAACCCTTTACAGAAATGATAAAATTAAAAATTTGATTGAATTATATTCATTTCTTGATATCATAATGAAAGATGAAGAAAGTAATCATTACAGGGGTAACAGGACAAGACGGGAGTCACATGGCGGACTATTTGTTGGCGAACACCGACATAGAGGTGATTGCGGGCGTACGCCGACTTTCTGTAAAGAACCACAATAATATCGAACACCTAGAAGACAATCCTAGATTCAAGCTTATTGACCTAGACGTAACCGACCAACACAATGTCGATAGAGTTATTCGTGAGGAAAAGCCAGATTACTTTATTAACTTCGCGGCTAATTCTTTTGTAGGCACAAGCTGGAAGATGCCAGTAAATCACATGGATACGAATTGCATGGCTGTCTTATATCAGCTTTGCGCAATTGCTGAACACGTTCCTAATTGCCGCTATTACAACGCTGGTTCGTCTGAGGAGTTTGGCGATATAGTTTCCGCTCCTCAAGATGAAACGCATCCACTACGCCCTAGAAGCCCTTACGGAGCCTCTAAAGCCGCAGCAAGGCACCTTGTAAAAGTTTGGAGGGATTCTTACAACCTTTATGCTGTTCAGGGATGGCTATTTAATCACGAAGGTACTCGTAGAGGAGAAGAATTTTTAACAAGAAAAGTCACCAAAGGTGTGGCCGAGATATTCTGGAAAGATAGCATAGGAGATAAGTTTGAACCTCTTCAACTTGGAAACCTTGAAGCTAAAAGAGATTGGTCTGATTCCGAAGATTTTGTTGACGGTATTTGGAAAATGCTGAACCAAGAAAAACCAAAGGAATATGTCCTAGCTTCTGGCGAAACCCACAGCATCAAAGAATTTGTAGAAACTGCCTTTTCTTTTGCAGGTTATGGCATTGAAAGGTGCCGCTGGATTGGTGAAGGTTTAAATGAAAAATATTTTCACAACAACGATGTGCTTGTTGAAATTAATCCAGAATTTTATAGACCAGCCGAAGTAGATCTACTTCTTGGAGATCCAACACTTGCAGAAAAAGAACTTGGGTGGGAAAGAAAAACTGATTTTTATGGCCTTGTTAAGAAAATGGTTGACAAAGATATAAGAGAGTAGTAGAATAAAAGCATGCCTAGGGGTAAAAAGTGTTGTCCTTCATGCAATCAATTTATAGGAGCAAGATCAAGTTCTTGTGTCTGTGGTTATGTGTTTAAAAATACAGAACCAAAAAAAAAGCTTAACAAGTTTAAAATTCTTTCTAGGTTAGTTGATATACCTGATAAGAATAAAAAAATCTTTTATTTAAAGGAATTTAAATTAATGAAGATTCTCACCGAGAGGTATTCTCTTGAATTCGTTTCTATTATAGACTTTGGTAAAAAATTCGATTCGTTAGCTTATCTAGTTAGCTCGAAATTGAAGGGTACTCTAGATCAAAAATGGAGGGCGTTTAATTATAAAGTTGACAAAAGCAAATATGTTGAATATAATATAGGAGAAAAGTTTGGCGAAGACAAGATAATAAAAAGTAGAAACAAAAACACGAAAGATTTTTTAAATGAGTAAAACAAAAACAAAAGAAGAAGAAGGAGAAGAGTCGATCAACCTTCTTGGAAAATTCCTTAAAAGCAATAAGGAGGATCATTATAATTTTGAAGACGATACCAACTACAAGATTTCCAGTGGATCTTTGCAGTTCGACTTACAGCTTGGAGGTGGATTCGGTCCAGGTTTGCATAGGTTTACAGGAATGAACGAAGGAGGTAAAACTTCAGAAGCACTTGAGGTTATGAAAAACTTCCTTATTTCAAATCGTAATTCAAAAGGGGTATATATTAAAGCTGAAGGTAGGCTTTCTCCAGAAATGAGAAAGAGGTCTGGAATTAGATTTGTTTTCAAGGCGGAGGATTGGCTCGACGGTACATGCTTTGTTTTCGAGTCTAATATTTATGAAACGTGTGTCGATTTAATGAGAAAGCTTATTATAGAAAACGAAGAGAAAGTTAAGTATTGCTTTGCTCTTGATTCTGTTGATGGATTAATTCTCAAAAACGATGTTGATAAAGGTTTTGAAGATTCAGCAAAGATTGCTGGCGGAGCGGTTATCGCTGGAGCTTTCATGAAAAAAATGTCTATTGCATTGGCTAAACGAGGTCACATGGCAATCTTCATCTCTCAAGTAAGGGCTGACATTAAACTAGATCCATATAGCAAAGCGCCAGTCAGACAAACCACGGCAACAGGCGGCAATGCATTATTGCATTTTGCTAACTGGATTATAGAGTTTGAGCCTAGATTCAATAAAGATATAATACTTCAAAACCCATCTGTCAAAAAGATGGACGCGCAGACGAACCCATCTATTGGCCATTTTGCACAGGTTACAATTAAAAAATCCCCTAATGAAAAAACCAATACAAAAATAAGTTATCCAATTAGATACGGAAGAAGCGGAGGCAATTCGATCTGGATTGAAAAAGAGATAGTAGACCTTCTTTATGCTTGGGAGTTTGTTAAAAAAAGCGGCTCTTGGTATAATACAACAGAAGAATTTAAGGAGTTGCTTTCTGAAAACAAACTTGAATTTCCAGAAAAACTTCAAGGAGAAAGTAATGTTTTCAAAACAATCGAAGACAACCCTAGACTATCAAGCTTTTTAGTATCTTATTTTAAAAATGCTATTGGTGAACTTACATGAAATTTTTAGATCCATATGGGCATCCTAGAAACTTAAAAAATGCTAAAAAATATCTCATTGATTGGGAAACTAAAAGTAGGAGCAAATTCCAAAAAAACGTAAAGGATTTTCTAGTAGACTACTGGAAAAATGATATTGTTTTTGAAGAGTTCCGAATTGTTGGAACTATGTTATCTTTAGATTTTTATAATGCCAATAAAAAAATAGCAGTCGAAGTTCAAGGAGGCCAACACATCAAATATGTTAAGCACTTTCATAAAACAAAGCTTCAATATTTGGAACAGTTAAAAAGAGATCAGAAGAAACTTGACTTCTGCGAGTTTAATGATATAAAGTTGGTAGAGATATACCCTAAAGATGTTGTAACAGCTTCTCTATTTGAAGACCAAGATATATATTTATGAAAGAAGAAGAATTAGAATTTACGATACCAGAAAACTTTATAGAACAGCTTTATGAATTTAGCGGAGGTGCTGACAAATATAAAGGAATTATATTAGCTCTTTGTTCTGAGCGCGGAGCGCCAACAATTTATTCGAAATATGGTTCTACCATTGTAGAGCTAGGACTCCAAAGTGCTTTATCTGATTTTGTTTCTAGAGAATCCAATATCATTGAAAACAAGTAAAACATGATTTATAACTTAGAACTAGAAAAGCAGTTGTTGGCCGCTTTGATTAAAGAACCAGACTTGTTTTGCGAGATAGCGAATTTTATAGATCATGATGATTTTTATTCAGAAGAATCAAATTTGCACAAGACGGTTTTCACTTTAATAAAGCAAGCAATTCAAAGCGGTGAAGAAATTGACGAGGTAATCATCGCTCAAAGGATATCTTCTATTGGTTTATCTTTCGAAGATAATCTCAATCCAGCCGACTATATTAAATCTCTTGCTTTAAGGAAAGTTCCTAAAGGCAACCTTATTAAGACTGCTAGGGAACTTAAAAAAGTTTCAGTTAGAAGGGGCATATACAAGGCTGCTCAAGACATGGCTAGACAAATGAAAAACGTTTCGCCAGAAACTCCTTATCACGAAATCATTGAAAAGGCTGACCATGTATATAACTCAAGGATTAATTTGTATGAAGTAGGCGAAGATTCTCCAGTTAATATATATGACGAAATGGAGAATGTCATTGAGGAGAGAGGCAATAACCCAATCAGTGAATTTGGCATGATGGGTCCTCATCCAAAGGTGAACGAAATGTATGGTTCTATTCTAAGGCCTGGAAATATAACGGTTGTAGTTGCTAGATCTGGAGTTGGCAAGACTCAGTTCTGTATGCATTATGCCACTAAAGTTAGCGCTCAATACAACGTTCCAGTTTTACATTTTGATAACGGAGAAATGAGTAAAGAGGAACTGATCATGCGCCAGTGTGCTTCTATATCTGGAGTTTCTTCTCATCTGCTAGAAAGTGGTGAATGGAGACAGGCTGGAGAAGATGTGGTAAGAAAAGTCAGAGAAACTTGGGACAAGGTTAAGAACCTTAAGTTTTATTACTATAACGTAGGAGGTATGGACGTTGATTCAATGGTGAACACCCTTAAAAGATTTTACTTTGCCAAAGTAGGAAGGGGTAATCCTATGATACTATCATTTGACTATATCAAAACTACTAGTGAAGCTTCAGCTAATAAAAACGAGTGGCAAATTGTTGGTGAGATGGTTGACAAATTCAAGAAATGTGTTCAAAAAGAAATCCTTCATGATGGGCTACCAATTATTTCGATGATTACCTCTGTTCAATCTAACAGGTATGGAATAACCAATAACAGAAACGCCCAAAACATTGTTGACGATGAAAGCATTGTTTCATTATCTGATAGAATTATTCAGTTCTGTTCTCATATGTTTATTCTAAGAAATAAGACTGCCGACGAAATAGAAATTGAAGGAGGTGGTTTTGGAACTCATAAATTCATCAACATCAAATCAAGGCACCTTGGAAAAGATGTTGCTGGCGCTCTTGAGCCTGTCCAAATAGGAGATACTCTCAGAAAGAACTTCGTTAACCTTGAGTTCAAAAACTTCAACATTACTGAGTGTGGAGACTTGAGAGACATAGCTAGGTCTATTGACGGCGGAGCTAATATAGACGCATCAGAACCAGATTCACTTCCAAATTTTAATAATGTCTGATATGTTTAAACAAGTACTTCAAGAAATTGGATATAATCTTGTTGATTGTGGCGATCACTGGAGGACTAACGCTCTATATAGAGATGGAGATAATCGTACTGCAATTCAGATATATAAAAATACTGGAGTATGGACCGATTATATAAGAAGCGAAGGATATAGACCTTTGAAAAATCTAATAGAGCTTACTTTAAGAGGCCAGCCAGATAAAATTAAATCTATACTTAAGTCTTTGGACACAAAGCCAGACGAAATATCTGAATACAAACCTAAAGCATTAATAGAAATGGAAAAAACTTACGACGACAGCATTTTGGACAAACTGTTTCCAAATTATAACTTTTATTCAAAAAGAAAAATCTCAGAACAAACTCAAAAAGATTTTAAAGTTGGATTGGCTGGAGGTGGAAACATGTATAGAAGAATGGTATTCCCTATATATAATGGACACTCTCAAATCGTAGGATTTTCTGGCAGAAGGGTTGACGATAATGATTTTGCAAAATGGAAACACATAGGCAAAAAAAATAATTGGATTTACCCTAGTTTTTTACCAAACAAAAACAATATTGACTCTATTATTCATTTAAAAAAATCAGTATATTTAACTGAGAGCATTGGAGATGCTATGGCTTTGTATGACCAAGGAATAAAAAACGTAGTTGTTATATTTGGCTTGTCAGCAAGCCCCGCTGTCATCTCTTATTTGTCTGGTATAAACCTAACTAAAATCATCATAGCTGGCAATAACGATACAGGTTCCAAAGAAAACAGGGGGTTAATGGGTTCTATTAAAAATTATTTAAAACTCTCTCGTTATTTTGATCTTGATGTTCTATCTATTAAACTCCCACCAAATGGTCATAATGATATAGGCGATGCTCATGAGGACTCTTGTGATCTTGTTACTTGGTCTAAAGAAGTTACCGACTGTGAAAAACAAAGGCAATTTATTTCTGAATTTGTCGCAAAGCAAAGCCAAAAATTTTCAAAATCAGATATAAAGAAAGCGATAACATTAAATGAGTGAACCACAAACACCACTATCCGCAAGTAGAATCAAAACCGCTGAGAGCTGTTCTTGGTTGTATTGGACTAAGTATAAACTAAAGCTTCCAGATAGAAGCAATGATGGTGCTAGAAGAGGTTCTATCTGTCACTTAATTTTTGAGCTTCTTGGAGAGAGTAGGAGGAGGCATTATTTTGATGAAATAATAAGAACGCTTGATATCTTTAGCGTTCCTTCTATAAAGAGGTTGATGTTTAAACATGCCATTAGAGAAGGTATTGATGATGAGGATAACATCCGAATGATGAAAGAGATGACACTTAACGGTTTGATGTATGACTTCTTCGGAGACAAGAACGGAGAGCCTACTGAGGAACATTCCGAAAAAGATTTCCATATTGTTGTAAACGATGGCGTTGTTAAGTATAAGATTAGAGGATTTATTGATAAACTCTTTCTTTATAAAGACAAAAACTATGCACTTATTAGAGACTTTAAAACAAGCAAGGAAACTTTTAAAGGCAAGGATGCGGAAGACAACATGCAGGATCTAATGTATAGCCTAGCGGTTAGACATATGTTTCCAGAATACGAAACTAAACAAAGTGAATTCCTATTCCTTAAGTTTGAACTTATTCCAGACATAAAAAAGAGTGGGGTTGTGAGAATGGAGCCTCTTGACGAGGATGATCTTCACGGTTTTGAGCATCACCTTACAGAGATGCAACATTACCTTGATAACTTTACTGAGGACATGGCTACAAAAAATATGGCAGCTTACAAAGGGTTTCCAAGTGATGGATCATTTAGCTGTAAATTGTTGTGTGGTTTTGCAAAAGAAAAAGGACAGCTCAAAAAAGACGGGACACCAATGTGGCACTGTGGCATGAAGTTTGATTTCTTTTATTATGAAGTTAAAGATGCTGAAGGTAATCCTGTTCGCTCTTATTTTGATGATGAGTTCTCTGAAGATCTTGTACCTAAAGGAGGTTCTTTTGAAATGAAATATTATGAGGGTTGCCCAGCACATAATTCTTGACATGCTGTATATGTTTGGTATCATTGTGATGTGATCAAACCTATATTTAAATCAACCTATTCATCTGGGAAAAGTATATTGACTCTTGATGATATTTCAAATCTATGTTTAGAAAACAATATAGATAATTTAACGCTTGTTGAAGATAATTTAACAAGCTTCATGAAGGCTTTTCACTTATGCAACAAGGTTAATCTTAATTTAACTTATGGACTTAGATTAACTATGTGCAATAACCCAGAAGATTCTGGCTCTGATCATAAGTGCGTTGTATTTGCTCTTGATGATAAAGGTTGTAAGCTTCTTAATAAAATTTACTCTAAAGCTTTTGTTGACAATGAAGGAAGGTTGACTTATAGTGAGCTTAAGTCTTTGTGGAACACTAAGTCTTTATCTTTCGTTGTTCCTTTTTATGACAGTTTTATACATCAAAATAACTTTTTTCTTAAGAATTGTATTCCAGAAATGGATGGTTTAGACCCAAGATTTTGGATTGAAAAAAATAACTTACCCTTTGATCATCTTTTGATCAATAAGGTTTTTGAGTTTGCTAAAGGCAAATATGCAATTAGTGAGGTGAAAAGCATTTATTATGAAAACAAAAGTGATGTAGAAGCCTTACAGACATATAAGATTTTATGCAACCGAACATTCGGTAGGCAAGCAACTCTATCATGCCCTAACATTAGTCATTTTGCTAGTGACGAGTTCTGTTTCGAATCATATTTAGAAAAAACAAAATGAACGACGACCTACTAAGATACAATAGAAAACAAAAGTATATTATTTTTGACACCGAAACAGAAGGGCTAAATCTAGTCAAGTCTAAGCCTTGGCAGATAGCTTGGATAGTGGCTGAAGGTAATAAAGTAATTAAAAAATATGATAAGCTGATTCATTGGGAAGATTTAAAAGTTTCTAAAGACGCTGCAAGAATAACAGGATTCAGCCACAAATATTATAAAGATAATTCCGAAGATCCAAAGTCTGTCTGGAATGAATTTTCTAAATATCTATACGATGAAGATTATCTTGTTGTTGGTCAAAATCTATTAGGTTTTGATGTTTATATGGTTGATGTATGGCGTAGGCTTATAGGTGAAAAATTAGATCAATCATATATCAGCAGAATAATAGACACGAAAGCTATAGCTACAGCGATAGAGAAAGACGCCCCAGTTGACAAGAGCGACCTTATTTGTTGGCAGTATAGGTGGTTAAACTTTCGTCAAAGAGGTTTAAAAACATCACAATTGACACTCTTAAAAAAGTATGATATAGATCATGACCCTAAAAGACTTCACGACGCTCTTTACGATATAGAGATGAATCTTGAAATTTTTCACAAACAACTATATGATATAGAACTATGAGATATAAGAATCCATTTCCAGTAGGGGTCAAACTCCCAGAAATTGTTGTCCCAGACAAAACCTTGCTTATGCTTGGCTTATCTCACGGCAGCAGTAGTCTTGAGATCCTCAAGGAGCTTTGCAGAAAAGGTCTGCGGGACAAAGGCTTAAGAAAATTAGCAAATAAAAAAGAATATTATGATAGGACAATCATGGAGATTGACATTTTAGATGATCTCGGATTTGTAGATTACATTCTTTTGAATTGGGACATTCTAGATTTTTGTAAAGAGAAAGAAATTCCAACTGGTGCTGGAAGAGGTAGTGCTGCTGGTAGCTTAGTTTTATTTTTGCTTGGAGTAACAAACATTGACCCTATTAAATATGAATTATTTTT
>Ga0070748_1000381_pt1 | contig 22171 bp, 13 predicted proteins | sample VirMetDEL_Nov_12_FD_77015 | JGI IMG/M metagenome (GOLD analysis project Ga0070748, IMG submission 77015) | Aqueous microbial communities from the Delaware River and Bay under freshwater to marine salinity gradient to study organic matter... | ecosystem: Environmental > Aquatic > Marine > Coastal... | reverse complement strand
GAAGAAATGGGATTTAATCCCGACTTATTTAAAACTCCTACTGACGATGGTGAAGCCGCAGCAGAAGCCGCAGCAGAAGGTGAAGCCGCAGCAGCAAGTGGAACTGACGAATCTGGTATTAGAGATCAAATAAAAGCTGCTTTAACGGCAGCAGGTGTGGAGTTAGCGCAAAACTTTATTGATGATCTTGTTGGCGACGTTCTTTCGGGTGCCGTTACTGACATAGACAAAGCAGTTGCAGATAAGGTTGCAGAGGTAGCTGCAGCGGGTGGCGATAACACAGATACTGAGGGTGATAACACAGATACTGAGGGTGATAACACAGATACTGAGGGTGATAACACAGATACTGAGGGTGATAACACAGATACTGAGGGTGATAACACAGATACTGGTGAAGATATAACTATTGAGGGTGATACCGACGATTACGTACGCGTTGGGGACTTTAATATTAAGGTTACTGCGCTACAAGATAACGTACTAGCCGCAATAAATAAGTTAGTAAATAATGGCTCAACGCTTGACGCGGCAATTGCCGAAGCTGTTGGCGTAGCTAAAGATCCCGATACTGGCAAACCTACAGGGCTATATGAGGCTATTGGTGGACTAGCAACTGAAGCTCAAGTAGCGGCATTAAAAAAAGTAGTAGACGGTATAGCCAACACACTAGGTACTGCCCCGGATGGAAGTACTATAGCAAGAGAAGTAGCGTTAATAAAAGAGAGGATAAACGGTCTAGTAACTGCGACACACTTAGACAAAGTAAAAGATGATTTATTTAAGAAGATAAGAGACGATCTTATAGGCGGGGTTGATGAAAACGGCGCCCCTATATCTGTAGATGACATCATCAAAAAAGCTGTTGGTGTACCCAAAGATGCAGATGGTAACCCTACAGGGCTATACGCAGAATTAGCCAAGATAGCTGCTACAGATCCTACAGCCGCGTTAACTAGAATAGAAACTACTCTTGGTACGTTAAAAGAAGATATCCTTAACGATTCTAGGATCTCAGATTTAGTAACGGAGAAAGAGTTACAAGATGCCTTTGACTTAAATTTAGGCAAACCTCCTACTTACACAGACGGAAAAAGAGATCCCCAAACTGCTACAGGGATATACGCAAACCTTGCTACCCTGACAGACCTGCAAACCCTCAAAAATGAATTTGTAACAACTGTAAAAGATTTAATTGGCACTGCAATAAACCCTGATACCGGTAAACCCTTTACCGTAGACGAAGCAATTAAAGAAGCGGTTGGTGTACCCAAAGATGCAGATGGTAACCCTACAGGGATATACAAAGATTTAGCTGGAATAAATACTGCCTTAGTTGGTGAGGGTGGTATTAAAGGTATAGTCACAGACATCAAAAAAGACATGTTAACGGATGCTGACCTTGCTGATCTTGTAACTAAGACTCAATTAGATACTGCTATAGGCTCTCCCGCAGGTGAAGGCACCGAAGACACTGGTATCTTTAAGTTTGTTGCTACCAAAACAGATCTTACAAATTTACGAACCGATGTTGTATCTGACATAAAAGCACTTCTGTATGGGGAAGATGCTGTTGAAGGGCTGACATTAGACGAAGCAATTAAAGCCGTTGTCGGTGTATCCAAAGACCCCGTTACTGGTGCACCTACAGGGTTGTACGAAGACGTAGCCGGTATAGACATAACTGTAGGTGACATAGAAACTATAGTCGCAGACATCAAAAAAGACATGTTAACGGATGCTGACCTTGCTGATCTTGTAACTAAGACTCAATTAGACACTGCTTTTAGTACCAATATAGGTAACGCTGAAGATGGTACTGGGATATACAAATATGTCGCTACTAAAACCGAGCTAACAACTCTAGAAACAAATCTTATACAACGGATAAATGATTCTTTAGGGGCTACAAACGATGACGGCACTCCTAAAACTATAGATCAAATTATAAAAGAAGCCGTAGGTGTACCTGCTGATGCTGACGGTAATCCTACAGGGTTGTACAAAGACGTAGCCGGTATAGACATAACTGTAGATGACATAAAAACTGTAGTAGACGGCATTGCTACTACATTAGGTACAACTGCTTCTGAAGTTACAGCAATAAAAACGGCGTTAGAAAACAACTTAGGTGCTCCTAGTGTAGTTGATGCTGAAGGTAACATAACGACAGAAGCTACGGGTGTTTACGACATCATAGAAGGTCTAGCTACTAAAACCGAAGTAGCTGCTGTAGAAACAGCGATATTAGATAAAATAAAAGAATACGAAGATGCTGGTTTAACCCGAGATGAAGCTCTACAGAAAGCTATAGATCAAGTTGCTACTGATTTAGGTACAACTAAAGAAGCTATTACTGACCAAATTACTAAGTTTGAATCTGACCTAGCTACAGAAATAGCTACCCTTGCGACCAAGACCCAAGTTTCTGCTGTAGAAACAGCGATATTAGATAAGATAAAAGAATACGAAGATGCTGGTTTAACCCGAGATGAAGCGTTACAAGCAGCTATAGACCAAGTTGCTACTGATTTAGGTACAACTAAAGAAGCTATCACCGATCAAATTACTAAGTTTGAAACGGACCTAGCTACAGAAATAGCAACCCTTGCTACCAAGGTTCAAGTTTCTGAGGTAGAAAAAAGCATACTCGCTAAGATGAAAGAGTACACCGATGCCGGTATGGATCGTGATGAAGCTCTGCAGAAAGCCTTAGATGAAGCAAACACAAACATAGATCAACTGGCTGAAGATTTAGGCACAACTAAAGAAGCTATAACGCAGCAACTTACGGATTTCCAAACAAAACTAGATGCAGATCTGGCTCTACTTGCTACAAGACAACAGGTAAACGAGCTTGAAACAGAGCTGTACTTAAAAATAGCGGAGTATGAAGCGCAAGCTATATCTCGCGACGAAGCAACTAAGCTAGCTATTGCAGATCTGGCTACGGATTTAGAAACTACTGAAGAAAATTTGATGACTCGGTTGGGTGTGACTCAAGACACCCTAACCAACAGAATTAATGAAGTTGAGACTAACCTTACTAACCAGTTCAATGAGCAGATTAAGACTACCCAAGATCTCATAACCGATACTGCAACAGAGACTCAAAAACAAATACAAACTACGGCAAACCAGACCGCAGCTAGAGACATGTTTGATTTGTTACTCGAACAAGAAGACCTTGAAGGGCAGCAAGTTACGGTAAGTCAGTCTCCTTTGGCGCAGATCAACTACATATATGACTTCCAAGACCCCTTAGCCAACCAACAACAGCGCGGGTTTTTTGGTGCCGCAAGCCCCTACGGGCCACAAACTAAGATTAAGGCAGGGCCGCAAGCAAGAGGATTAGGGAGCATTATGCAGGGGCCGTTAAACATGCAAGGTATGTATGGAGCCGCAAAAGGAGGGCCAGTAGGTATGGCCGCAGGCGGTAAAGTAGATTATGATTTCCTTGAGGAAATCTCACAGATAATGAGTTTTGGAGAGTAGAATGGGGCTTTTAGAGTTTATATCAGACATAGAAGATTGGGCTGGAGGTACTACTGGAGGTATGAGTAATGCGGGACTGGCTTCCATTGCTGCTGCGGGATTAGCTAAAGTAACTGGGCTGGATAGATATTTTGACCCGCAAATCCCCGAAGTAGGTTACCAAGGTAAAATCCCAGAATACTCAGCCGTCAAGGAGCGTGTGGGGGGTACGTATGACCCAAACAGACGGCCCGGAAGTGGTGGACAACGTTATTTTTCTGACACTGGATTTGCAGAAGAAGGTCAAGAAGCTTCGGCTAAACAACGTGCAGTCCAACAAGCACTTAATCTCAAAGCACAAAACGCTGCTAACATGGCTAAACAATCTAATCAATTTGGTGCGCCGCCCCAACCGCAACCACAAATGCCAATGCCGGTTATGGGCGCTGCTCCTTCACAAGTCGGTGCTATGATGCCCCCTCCCCAACAAGGGGGTTTAGCTAATTTCTCTCCGCAATACAGATATGGCGGTGGTATCACTGCTTTTGCTGGGGGTGGTGGCCCCGCTTCTGCATATAACAGAAGACACAACGGGTATGCGGTTGGTGGACAACCAAGTGGACAAGGCTACTATTTAGGTGGCCCGACAGATGGAATGGCAGACAAAGTACCTGCTACAATTGACGGTACTCAAGAAGCCAGATTAAGCGACGGGGAGTTTGTTATCCCTGCGGATGTTGTTAGTCACCTAGGCAACGGTAATTCCAATGCGGGTGCTAAAAATTTATACGGTATGATGGATAAAGTTCGACAGGCCCGTACCGGCAATAAACAACAGGGTAAAGAAATAAACCCTAACAAATTTATACCAAGCAGGTAGAAGACTATGGCTGAAGGGACAGATATTGTAGGCGCGCAAACAGGGGCTGAATCTTCCCTGTCTAACTGGGCTGGCGACTATGTTACAGGTATGTTGGGTAAGGGCCAAGCTCTTGCAAACCAACCGTACCAAGCTTATGGTGGCCCACTCACGGCGGGGCAATCTACTGCTCAACAATCCGCCTTTCAAGGAGTAGCAGGGTTAGCAGTTCCTACGGGGCAGATGGGTGCAGGGGGTTTCCAACCACAGAAGTTTACTGCACAAGCGGCACAAGATTACATGAATCCGTATTTGCAATCGGCGTTAAACCCTCAGATTGAAGAAGCGCGGCGACAAGCTCAGATCACACGTCTTGGGGATGCTAACAGGTTAACGCAAGCTGGCGCTTATGGTGGTTCACGTCAAGCCATTATGGAGTCTGAATTAAACCGTAGTTTAGGGCAAAACCTTGCCAACATTACGGGGCAGGGCTACCAAACTGCGTATGATAAAGCCATGCAGCAGTTTAATACCGAGCAAAGTGCGGCACAGCAAGCGCAAAATCTTACGAACCAGTACGGTCTACAAGCTCTGCAGAACCAAGCTAATCTGGGTGCACAAGAGCGTGCTATCCAACAAGAAGGTATTACTGCGGATATTGCTCAATTTGAAGAAGAGCGAGACTTCCCGTACAAACAAGTTCAGTACCAGCAATCGTTGCTGCAAGGGTTGCCTATAGCGGCACAAGCATACAGTTACGCGGCTCCAAGTAAATTATCACAACTTTTAGACTCCGCAGGTGGGGTTGGTAATTTCTTAAAGATGTTAGGTTGGGGTGGTAGCGGCGGTGGTAATACTATTTCCGACGAAGAAAACGCGGCTATTGACGCTATTATTGCTGCAGGGGGGTCTAGTTAATGGCTATGAGTAACGCATATAACCCTAGTTCTGAAGGACTAATGGGTACACCTGTAGCGCAAGATATTGACCAGCTTGCGGATACGTACGCTAATAAACCCGAGTACTTAAATCAACAGTATAAGGTTACGCAAGAACTTAAATACTTGTTGGCAGCTCAGAAAGTAGCTGGATTACTCGCTGAAGCAGATAAACAACTTACTGCGTCTATGGCACAACAACCGTCTACCGTTGCTCAAGATATGGAGCAGGAGCTGTTAGGTCGTGTGCAGAAGATGGCTGGCGATGGTCAAGATCCTAGGGGCAAAGCCCAACAAGTGGGTGGTGTTTTAGCTAACAAACAGCAACAGCAGCAGAAGAACATGCAGCGTGCTGCGCAAGGGCAAGGTCAACCTCAACGACCACAGGGTCAACCCCCGATGATGGCGGCTGGGGGTCTAATGTCTCAACGTGCACCGAATCTAGAGCGTATGTATGGTGGCGGCATTGTTGGGTTTAGTGGGGAAACAGGTAGTGCTGTGCAAAGGTATTTTGATGGTGGGGCAGTAGCTAAAAAATTAGGTATTAGCCTTGAAGAGTTAGAAAGGCGGATTGCGGATCAAGAATCTAGGGGTCTTCCTAGAGAGAAAGCAGAACAAGCTATGGAGCAAGCTGCTGCGGTACCTAGTGCACGCAAAGATTTTTCTATGACTGAAGCTTACCGCCAAAAACTAGGCATCCCAGAAAAGAAAGTTGAAGTAGAAGAAGAAAAGGAATTTACCGGTACGACAAAGTTACCTGAATCTCCAATGCTCGGTAATGTAAAGGGCGCTCCAAAAGGGTTGGCAGCTTTAACGCCGGGAGCAAATCTTCCTACTGGGTTACCCCCTATAGACGACCGAACAAAAAAAATATTTGACGCGTTACCCGAAGAAAAAATAGAAGAACCCTTACCTCCAGCACCAAAACCTGAATTAGAGGCGGCGGGGGTTGTAAATACTAATAAGTCTGACAAAATGTTAGATGCTGCTCAAGGTACCCTCAAGAAAGTAGGAGGTGCTGACGTAGATACGGCGTTTGGAAGAGGTTCAAAACGTGCTAAAGAAGGGCTTGCAAGTATTAAAGATCCTCAAAGGCAGAAAGACTTATACGAAGAGCAAGAAGGTATAGCAAAAGAATACTCAAGGCGTAATAGATCTGCGGGTGAAAAATCATTTGATAAGTTCCTTGCGGGGGCTGCAGGTGGCTCAGGAAGAGCGTGGACAACTGGGGCTGGTATGAAAGCCGGTATGGATGCGCAAGAAGCCAGTGATTACGCTAGAGATAAAGATCTTCTGGGCACCCTTAAAGGGATTACTGATACAGACTTAGCACGTCAGTTAGACATAGAGCAAACTGTTCTTGCTAGTGGAGAAAGTCTTGAAGGGAGTGAAATGGAACGTCAAAGTAAAGCTTTGGCGGCAGAAGTATCACTATATCAAACCTTGAATGCTGAAGAACGCGCTATATACAAAGCTGAAAACGACCAGAAGATAGCTAAGTATAACTCCGAAGTGAAGCAAATAGCGGATGCGCAGCGAAACGCGATTGCCTCAAGAGCTAACGAGCTAACTGCAGCGTTTAACATTGCTCGTATACAAGCGATGAATACCAAACAACGGCAGACGTTACTGCAGAAAAACATACAGTTTATGGCTGAACAAGAAGCGGAGGTTAATAAGCGGATTGTAGAGTTATCTACTGATATGCAGAATCTAAGCTCTCTAAAAAGAATAGCGGAAGCTAATCGCACTACTGTAGAGTATGAACTAAGAATTCAAGCGGAGTCTTTGAGAGCAGCGGTAGCTTCAGAGTTAGCAAAACTAGCAACTTTCAACGAGCAGTTACAGGGCGGCGATGATGATTTTGCTGGGGGCGATGATGATTTTACTGGGTTTGAAAACGTTACTGGGAGTAGTTAAGGCTACGTATGGAATCGGTTACTAAAAAAATAAGAACTCCCGATGGGCGCGTGCTTGAAATTAAAGGCCCTGCCGATGCGCCAGATGAGATGTTCTTTAGGTACGCTGCTAGGCAAATAGCGGATGAAGCCGCACCCATAGAACCAGAAACCTCAGACTTTGAATCTCGAATAGAAGCTATACGAGAAGAGGGGCGTCAACGACGCAAAGCAAAACAACGTGAGGATGCTGGGTTTTTCGACAACGTATTCTCAGGTTTTGGTGCTGGCGCTGTTGGCATGGGAGAGACTGCTGCTTTAGGTGCCGCAACCTTAATGGACGAAGAGGAGGAATTAGCTGCTCGGGAAAGTATTCAAGGTATCGCTGAATCGATACGCCCTGAAGGAGGTGATCCAGAATCTATACCCTACCAAGTGTCCGCAGGCTTAGGCTCTATTGTAGGTTTAGCCGCGCCTGCGGGTGTCACTGCCCTAGGTGCCGCTGCCCTAGCCCCCGCTGCGTTTGCTGGACTTGCAGCTTCACTTGCAAGTGGTACAGTCCTAGGTGGGTTGGGGTATGGGGCTGCGCGTGGTATAGCCAGTGAACGTGCTAGAGACGCAGGTGTTTCTGAGGAAGCTCGTAATGAAGCCATAGGATCTAAAGAAGTATTACTAGCGGGTGCGCTAGAGGGTATACCGTTACTGCGACCTCTTAAATTCTTACGTGTTCCCGGTGTAGATAAACTTGTAGAGAAATTAGGTGACAACCCAATTGATGGTGCGAACTTCTTAAAACGGATAGAGCAACGTCTAGTTAGTGCCGGTAAGACTGGTGTGATAGAAGGCGCACAGGAAGCAGCTTCTGCCATATTGCAAAATTTAGCCGAACGTGGGTATAACCCAGAGCGCGAGCTGGTTGATACGGGGGTACTTGAAGAAGCGGCTATTGGTGGTACTGCCGGTGGTATCTTCCAAGCGTTAGTTGATGTGTTTACAAAGGGTAAGTCTCGTGGCCCAACGGGAGATGCACCTCTGACAGATACCGGCGAAGTAACTCTTACCTTTGAGGGAGAAACCGGTAACCGCACTGAGATTAAAACTACGCAGGCTCAAGCCGAACGTGTTAAAGAACAATACAAAGATAACTACAAACTTGTTTCAGAAGAAGCCACTACTCCCGCTGCTACGTTAGCCGATACTGATACCCTAGAAGAAACACCCCCTGAAACGGTAACCCCTGAGAAGCCTATAGTACAGACCGCTACTGAAAATGCTGTGGCGGAAGACCCAACGTTAGGGCAAGTTAAACCTGAAACAGTTGCCCAAGAAGATTTTGATATGCTTGTAGGGCAAGCACGCAAAGATGTCGAAGAGAGCGATGGCGTCGTACTTGATAAAATTGAGAAGACCTACGAAAACATCAGGAATAATTTAGGTGAGGAGAGTGCTAACGTTTACATGGGGGCTGTTGACACCCTAGTCGCTAAAACCTTAGAGGCACGAAAAGCTGCACCCGTCACCCCTGCGGCACCTGAAACGCAAGAAGCTGCACCTGTTACACCGGAAGCGCAAGAAGCTGCACTCGTTACACCTGAAGCACAAGAAGCTGCACCCGTTGAATCTGCTCCCCCCGTTACACCTGATGCACCACGCGGGGATGCTACGGGGCGTTCTTCAGAGCAACAAGCCAAGTTAGCTAGAATAGAGGCTGCAAGTGCGGGTCAAGCCAAAAGAAGAGCCGCGAGGGAAGCCCTTAAACTTCAGGGTAAAGGGGAGACTGCTGTTGAACCCGTTGGAGAACCCGAGGCTGGAGTAGTAGAAGAAACCAAAGCGAAGCGCCGTGCCGAAAAATTGAAGCGTGGTGCGGATTATAGTAGGCGACGGCTAGTAGAAGCAAAGACCCCTGTAGACCGGATAAACGCAGCGGTCGGCATGATTAACCGAGGTAAATATGACGGTAACCAGCAATTAATAGATGAAGGTCAAGCAGCGTTGGATGCGGCAGAGGCTGAAGGTTATACAATCCAAGAAGGTACGCGGAAAGGGGATACGCGAATCGCTAACTCCGACGCGGGTTCAACAAGAATAGTATCTTCCATAGAAGGCGATCCGACAGATGGGAGCATAGAAACAATCGAGAGAGTCCAAAAGGTTGGCATACTAAAAGACGGGGAGTTAACCCAAGTTTCGGAGGCGGGTGTAAGCTATAAACCACCTACAAACGCTAAAACTGCTACTAAAAAAGCTCCTAAGAAAGCTGCTCCTAAGAAGGCGGCTAAGAAACCAACTACTGGAGGGCGTAAAGTATTAAAGCTCCCTAAAGGGATGACTACCAAAAAAGTATATACTACGGCTTGGGCAAATCGTAATAAAGACCCTGAAGTACGAGCAGCCGCTTCCCAAATGACTGAGGATACAGAGGACGTATCTACAGCTAAAGATAGAAATACCGTACTTGAAAAAATAAACACTAAAGGTAAGCGCAGTAAAAAAGGTTCAGCATTATCAGATAAAGATACAGTAGCCAATGCTGAACTAAACGCTATAAAGATATACTTTGGGCGTTACCCAACTATATCAGCAGCCCTAAGGATCGCTGCTTTTGATGCGGTGTTCTCCCCTCAATATATTAGGAACCAAAAAGAAACTGAGGAGGCAGGGAAATATTTAGGCATCCCACCAGAAGATACTTTTACTGCAACTGAAACTGCGCTATTCAAAGGTATGGGTAGTAAAAATGCTGCCTTAGTTATTGCTTGGGCAAAAGCAAACCTGTCCGATAGCACTAAAAAACAGTTAGAGACCGTAGAACGCGCTAATTTAGTTTGGCTAAATAACTTAGCTAACACTACTAACAACCGAGTAACCGCAAATTTATACAATGAATCTGTAGATGCCGACATAGCAGTTAACCTAGAAGCCAGCGTTAAGGATATGTTTGGGCCAAATGCTACCACTCAAGATATAAATACCACTTTAGATGAAGATTCAGACATTGCTACCTACGAGGCTACCGCTGCAGCTATCGGGGAGGCTCTAACTACTAAAGAAAAAAGCGATATACAGGCTCAACAAGCACGAGAAGATTTAGCCGCAAAAATTGCGTTGGAAGGTACAGGTAATTTACCGAACAACCAAAAAATAGCCGCTGCTGAAAAGACCTTTTTAGATGCTGTCACTAAAATGATTCAGTCGTCCGAAAAAATTAAGGCTGAAGAACTTGCTGCTGCAATCAGAGACTACCTCAAGGTCTCAGCAATATCTAATTTGGATGTGCCTGTACACCCTGAAGTTATAGCGGCATTAGAAGCTGGGGATATTAAAGACGCTCTACGTAGATTAGGTAACTCTTTAATTAATGAGCAGCTTGCAGGGATGGCAACGAAACTAAGTTCTGCAATGGGTGATGTTAAGGTAGTTTTCAAAACAGATCTAAAAGATGCAGACGGAGAGCCTGTAGCAGGATCGTTTGATAGTGCAACGAACACGATCACCTTAGACTCACAGTTGGGGCTAACTGCTCACCCGATTATGCACGAAGCATCACACGCGTTAACGTCTAACACGCTCGACAATAAGTCCCACCCCCTAACTAAAAAGCTCCAGACCTTGTTCGATGATGCGAAGCAAGCACTGCCAGAAGCTTACGGGTTCGGTTCACTAAAAGAATTTGTTGCCGAAGTATTCAGTAACCCTGAGTTCCAAAAGAAATTGGCTAAGGTCAATATTAAAGGCAAGACTCTGTGGGAGCGTTTCTACAACGCAGTTGTTAATTTCCTGCGTAGTAAATTGGGCTTGGATGTTAGAGCCAATGTTATGTTCCGTGAAAACACACGCCCCCAAGATTCGGCGTTGACCGAAGCAGATCAGTTAATTAGCGCGATCCTTGCCACCAATTCGGAAACTCGAGGTGAAGGTGAGATAGACAACGCAGCTAGTCACGATGATCTAGCGCCTATCGCTGAGGGGGCAGGGGTTAAAATTCCTCCAAAAGATAGGGCGGCAATAACTAAAGCGCAGTCCGACCGGTTATCTGAAACGCTATCTCTTAGTCTGCCAGCTTGGTTTAAGTCAGCGATACTTGGTAATGCACCCTTACTAAACCTTACTATGGAAGCCAAAAGAGTAGGGTTAAAGTCGGCCCCTAGGTTAAACAATATTGTAAACGAGATGGCTGGTAGCGTTGGTAAACTACTTGATAAGGCTAACTATACCGCTAAACCCATGATGGATTATTTCCAGAACAATACCCAAGAGTATCGTATATTTAGTGACGTAAACAATAGAGCTACTTTGTTTGAGGTGGATCCCACGTTAAATCGGGTTGAAGCCGCTGCCAAATATAAGAAAACTGGGGTTAAACGTACGGCTAAAAGTAAATCAGGGGAGACAACGAAAAAAATATCAGAGCCAAATATACGGGCTTTTACTCAATGGGAACAAGTCCACGCCGACTATAAAAAACTTAGTCCTGAAGCGCAGCAGTACTACAAGACTATACGTAACACATACAGATCTTTCTTTGACTCATTAATGAGTGCCCTTAAAACCCGTTTAGATGGGACAATAGCAGACTCGAAGGTGAGTGGTAAGGTGTATAAACGTCTCTACGATGAACTATTTGACAGCGGTATGATTGATCCGTTTTCCCCGTTAGTGCGGGAAGGGGAGTTCTGGCTTACGTACCATGCTTTAGATCCTATCACAGGGCAGCAAGAGTATTTTGTAGAATCTTTTGTAAGTAATCGAGCTAGAGCTGCAGCAAGATTAGAACTTGAAGAAATATTCGCTGAAGATGGGTGGACAAAAGCAGAGTTTAAACAAGAAGAAAGCGTAACAATAAAAAATTATCGAAGTGCTCCTGATGGGTCTTTCGTTAATTTAATACTAAAATCTTTAAGTGATAACCAAAGTAGTTTTAACTCTACTGCGGATTATAATGCTGTTACGGACAACATAGTAAAACTGTTTGCCGACACACTCCCGCAAACTTCTCTGGTTAAAGGACTACAAAACCGAAAAGGTCGTAGGGGTTTTATAGGGGATATAACGCCTAGAGAAGCCAAGCGACGAAAAGACGCTATTGCTAAAGGTACATTTGCACCCCCTAAACACGATCCTGTATTCGTTATGCTCCAACGGGGTAACTCGTTTGCTCGTCAGATAATCCAACTACAGTACGCCCCTGAAATTACAAAGTTATCGGAGCAGTTGGAGATCGAAGCGCGTGCTAACGGGAACGTGGCTGCGTCAATAGCAGTGGAGTTAAAGAAACGTGCGGATTTTATCCGTAACCCTAACGTCGAACGTTGGGCTAGTTTCTTAACGTCTCTAGGATTTAACATGACGTTAGGCGGGAACATGTCTTCTGCCCTAATCCAAACCGCAGCATTACCTACCGTTGTATATGGACATCTAGGTGGGAGGTATGGGTTTACGGAAGCATTAAAAGTAATGGGGGAGGCAACAAAAATATTTTCTATGAGCGGTCTTACTAGAACCGTAGAGGTATTTGGCCCTGAAGGTGATGGGACGTATTTAGTTAAAGGTGCATTAGGCGCACCTCATGCGTTATCTAATTTTGACTTTGATAATAAACAACTTAAAAAAGATCACCCTGAAATAGCGATGCTTAAAGTTTTAAGTCGAGTAGCTGAAGCTAACGCGATGACGCAACGTTCGCAAATACAAGAAGCGATAGAACTAGAAGCTGCCCCTGACAGTGACCCTAAATTTTTAGGGTTAGTCTCTATACCCAGAAAACTAAGTATGCGAAGTTTGAACCAATACACATCGTTTATGTTTTCTTACTCAGAAAGAATGGTTAGGACTGTCACCCTTATTAGTGCATACAAGTTACATTTAAAACGGTTAGCGGCGCAGGGTAAAGATCCAAGGTTAGAATCCGTTCAGATAGAAGCTGCTGAAGAATCTATATTTATAACGGAGCTAACTAACAGCAGTATAGCCACTGGATCTGCTCCTCGGTGGGCGCAAAAACACATCGGTAAAGTTATGTACTTGTTTACGCGTTATGGGTTATCCATGACCTCTTTATTTGCGCAGCTTGGGCGTGACTCCGTGAAGGGTGATCCATCACTTAGCGACAAAGAAAATGAACAACTAAAGCTAGAGGCTAGAAAACAATTCGGTGCCATCTATCTAAGTTCTTTCTTGTTTGCGGGTGCTGCGGGGGTACCGGGGTACGGGATAATAAGCATGTTTATGGACATGTTATTTGATGATGACGAAGAGACAATGGATACAAGAGTACGCCAAACGTTGGGTGAGGCTGGGTACGGTGGTGTCATAAACTACTTTACTGGGTTAGATGTATCTACACGGATAGGGCTGTCGGATCTTATATTCCGAGATAGCTTTATCCAAAAAGACGAATCAGTATTTTGGAAGCTAGCTACACTCGCTGGGGGGCCAGTTGGTGGTTTGGCATTACAGACCGAACGCGGTATAAATTATATAAACGAGGGGTATGTTTATAAAGGCGTAGAAACCATGCTCCCTGCTTCACTCAGGAATATGGCGAAAGCTGCTCGCATTGCAGATGCGGGGGGTATTGCAACTAAGAGAGAGGATTTTATTATAGAAGACCTACACGCGGGGGAGTTGGCAGGGCAGTTCTTCGGGTTTATGCCTGTCCGATATTCTTTCGAACTACAGAAAAATGCTCAGAAGAAACAGATAACTAAGGCGTTAACTAGGCAAACCAAAAATTTAACGAGTCGCTATTACTTAGCTATTAAAAATGCAGACATGTCTGCGCTTATATCTGTTATGGAAGACATAGACAAATTCAACAAACGTAACCCTAAAGCCTTTATAGACTCAGATACGTTAAAGAGATCCTTACGCGGTAGCTTCCAAACTACAGCACGTATGCAAGCGGGGGCTACGTACTCTAAGAAATACGCAACACTACTTGCTGACTTAGAGAGCGACTACGATGAAAGCCCTGTATTCGTCTACGATTGACGTTGTTCGGTATCTAATATACGTAGGGCACTGAGTATTATCTGGTCGTCTTCTGGGCCTAAGACGTTACTATCGCGCAGCTTGATTAAAGTCATCCATGCTAATAACAGCTCAATTCGGGTGGGTTCCATACATCCTCCTAAGGTATAAATTAAAACCCCCCTCCGAAGAGGGGGATAGACTGCCGAGGAAGCAGAGGGAGGTAGCAGCGAGTGTCACTTGAGAGAAGGAAGTTAACCACTGCTGCACGCAAATGTATCACAGATCTCTCCAAATGCGAACCCCTAGTTTACCTGCCTCTATCTGCACCCGAGTAGTAATTACCCACTCACGTTCTTCGGCTATATTTTTTACTTGTTTTAATGCTGTATCGGTATCGATACAAGGGATGAAGATAGAAGCGTTAACAACCATCTTCTCCCAGCTTACTCGTATCCTAACACCATCAGGGTGCAGATCATTCAGACGTATTATCTGGGGCTGCATCTACAAAACCTTCCGAGAATTGCACGACGATAACGTCTGTTGGGGGTAAGTTTAACTGTGTACCTTTACTTATACGCATCTTCATCTTGACTGCCCCAAGCTTCTCCATCATATCGGATATAAGCGCCGTATAATTTATCTGCTGCTCCCCACACCAAGCCCTAAAAGGTTTCGGCATCAGGTACAACTTCTTAACGTCTGTCTCATAGCGGGCAACCAACTTATTCCTCGGGTTAGCCTCGGGGACAATGATAGAGTCCATAGGGGTACCATCTTGCTTACGCAGGTCGCTGGTACTCTTAATCCTTAAGATGTTGTCAATATGCTCGTTAATATACTCTGTTAGTGTCTGCTCTATAGATATAGCCATGTCTTCACTCCTTAACTTGTTTTCTACTAAAACCCCTACGATCCACGTTTGTATTTTAGGTACGTCGTAGTTCACTAGTCCTATCCTACGTGCGAGTATTAAACCTACCAATGTCACGGTAACCCCTACCGACCAGAATCGATTTTCTGACGTTAGTTTGGCTTCTTTATCGATCCTGTACTGTACCTTGTCGATAAGATCCATAACAGCTTCTTTATTGTTCATTACATACTGCACAAATAGCACACCTGCGTGCCCGTAGTTTGTACTTATAGCCCTACTGAATTTATCGGTAAGGGCTTTATCCTCGTAATCATTAAACATACGAGGCACTCTAGCTTCTAGGATTCTTTGCGCTTCAGCATTTGGCCCAGCTTTATACATACGGATACGTTCTATGATACTGGTGTTACCCGTGGTTACTGCTAGTAAACTCCAAGGTAATCCCCTAACCCTTTCTTGGTTTGCCCCACTAACTAACCGCCCCCGCTGCTTACCACTGGTAAACTGGTAGGAGATATTACTTAACTCTTGTGGGCTAGTGTTGGTCAGCTCATCCATCAGGAGCGGTAGGCTATGCAGTACTTCACTACGGTGCATCTTAAGATTCATCGTATCCGCTTTATGGATCAATAAATCCTCTGGGTTCCCCCAGATAGATGCCGCTGCATTGAGTGCTGTGGTTTTACCTACGCCAGATGCCTTGCTGTATATATGTAACGCTGAACACGCGATGTCATCTATGAAGTGCATCAGGATAGACCCGAACCCAGCACCGACTACATACTGGTGCACCTCAAACCCATCTTTGTTGTAGAAATCTAACGTCTCTTTCCACCCCTCTAGGCTACCGTTTGGCTCGAACGCTGGGAACAACCCTAACGTGTGGGCTGATGGCGCGTTGAACGCAATTCGATCTTTAAATATTTCTCGGTTGCCTACTACGAATGATGTCCCTTCGGCATCAGTCCAACCGAACTGCCGTCTAGCATCTTCCGCCCCTGATGTTGCTTGTAACTCATTAACCCAAGTAGTTGTGTATTTCATAAGTTTCTCCATTCCTGCGCTCATTTCGGCTACACCTTCTTTAGCCATTTGTTTTCTAAACTCTTCTTTCGATGTTACAGATGTTAGTGGCATCGTAAATTCTCGTACCCCGTCTCGTGGGAGGTGCAATCGCACAAGGACTGCCTCCCCTATTTCAGGATCTCGTATACGTTTAACGACGTATATATCGTTGTGGTATATGAGCTGTTCATCCACATCTCCATCTCCATTACGTGTTCTGATATACACTCCTCCGTTAATTCCACGGAAGTATGGGGACGGATACTCAGGAATAACATACGTTTGAATAGGGGCTTCGGGGATAGTAGCAGACGGTAATACGACAACATTGTCTTCCGCACTGGCTTCTATAACTTTGGAGCCAATATGCAATGGGGTGCGTAATTTGTCCTTGTGGATGCAGCCTTCGCACCCATCGGGGTTCTGTTTGAAGAACTCGGAACAAGTATAACGCTTGTCGGGGGTAAGGTTATCCCACTTGGCATTGGTTTCTTCCTCGGAGTATTCTTTGTACCCTTTGGAGATTGTGTGCGCTCGCTCTCGTGAACCGTCGCTACACGCTTTCAGTATAGAAAGAACCCCTCGCCAGACTGGTTCGACTACTTCATTAGGCTCAGTAACCGCCCTGCGTAATTGCTCGCAACCTTTAGACTGCATGGTCTTTGTTAATATTTCTTTAAAACTAACCTCAGTGTTCCCCGCCATAACATTGGCGACCGCGTTCCACTTCGTGGGATAGGTCTTCTTGGGAACTGGTATCGGAACTCCACCAAGAAGTTCTGAAAAATGATCGAAGTCTACGGGATTAGCCTGAGTAAGTATGGTGACTTCACTCGGCACATCAGGTTTATGATTATGGGTATGGGGCACCCGTAGCACCCTAGCCGCATCAGCCGTGACCGAAGGGTCTGCTGCAAATTTATTATCTCCACATAACTTTTTAAGTTGTTCTGCGACTGGTAGCCAGTCTCCAAATGGTACTGCTTCTTTAAGGTTCCAATATACATGTAGCCCCCTACCGGAACCAACAATCGTCGGCTTAGGTAGAGATAGCTTTTTACAGAAAGCGCGTAACGCATCCCCTGCGTCTCTCTGCGTCATAAAATCTTTGCTTGGCCCACAATCTAGATCTAAGAAAAAAGATTTAAACGCCTTAACATTCGTTACTTTTCTTGAACCTTTAGTGTTGAACGAGCCTAACGCAAAATATACATCGAACCCTTTACTATCTAAGTCATAAGCAGTGCTCTCTAACTCGTCAAGCGATGGGTAGAATTTTTGTATCCGTGTATCTTCTTTCTTGTTAGAAGCGAATAGACAATATAACCCTCCCTCGGCAAGCGTATCTCTAAGAAATTTTCCTGTGCTCATAGCTGCTCATATCCAGAGGACACCACGGCAGGGGCATTGTTACGCCCTTTTCGACTAGTCTAGCCGTGAGTGTTGTTTTAGGGATGGGTCTCTTTTAGAAAAGACCCAGATTAATTAGGATTCGTCATCCCATTGATCGATGATGCTTTCTAGAGCAGCATCTCCCTCTGCTGGAGCAGCTTGTTTCTTAGTAACTTTAAGTTTCGGTTCTTCTACCGGTGTATCGAACACCGCGTCGATGATATCCTCACTATCAGGCTCTGCCACCTCTACCGCACCCTGCGCAGTAAACGGGCTTACCTCAGAATCTTGGGTGAATCCTTCGACCACACCGAACGGAGAAATCACCGCTCTAGGCTCGTGCTTAATAACTTGTACTGCCTTTAACCGTAACGATACCCCGTGCCCTACATTCCCTTTAGCGAAATAAGGCGTCATCCCAACATGTATATTAACTATACTGTTGGTGGTTAGCTCGAAATCATCACTAAGTTTTTGGTTACTTGCATCGACTTGCATAGGCTTGGTCGTAAGCTGTCCGTTATAGGCACCCTTCAATTTAGCCTTACCTATAAACATACCTTCACCATCTTCCTCGAATGGTTGGGGTAATGTTTCAGGCCAATCCTTTTTCTTTTTATCTGCGTATGCTTTAACCATAACCTTGTACAGGTTCTTGGCTTGCTCTTTACTCATCTTAAAAGATAAGTCATATACCGCATTTTCTTCGGTAGGGCCACAAGGAACACTACGTCCCTCGGCAGCGTCAAACCGGTAGGTCTGATTGATCCTAGGGTATAATGCTACTGCGTTTTGAACCGTATACGTTTCGTTTACTACTGTCATTTCCTTCTCCATTTACTCATTTTCATTAAATACAAATCCGTCTACTACCCCGAACGGAGACGCCATAACCTCGTTAGTCATTAATGCTTTCGCAGTAATCGCTAATCGAACATCAGGATGCTCCATCGTTTTATTGACGGCCTCTACCTCGTGCTCCTCTAATGGTCTTACAGACCGAAAGAACAATTTAGCGTAAGAACTATCAGGGTCGAACCTAATGTTAGTTATTAACGCCATCGGCGGGGTTTCATACTCCTGCAAGAACCGTCCGTAAGCTCTCATAGGCATATTCCCGTTTACTGCATCGGGGAATATGGACGTAGCGGGTAGCTGCAATTGATACACAGTGTCTAACTGTCCTTCAAGAACTACTGCAACTCTCTGTACAGTACTACATGCTCGTCGTACTCCACCACCTGAACCCCGTATATTCTGAGGACAATCCATGCACCTAGGTGCTTGTTTATTCTCCTCGAGAACTTCAGAGTCAGGTATTATTGCGTCTGCTGACCAACAAGTAGGGGGCTGTACGTTAGACGAGCTGTAGTCTCCAGAATAATAGATCCTTGAAGCAGGGGCAATCCCCACAATAACAACGTCTATAGATTCGGGCGGCTCGTCAAATGGTAAACCATTAAACTTGTTATCAAACAAACTAATACGTGTGACATTGCTTGTCATTGTTGATACCTTAAAAATCTTCGTCTAGGTTTTCGAGCACTACGGTTGGCTCGTCGTCATCCATTGTGGCTACTTCCTCCTGCCAAGAAGGTGCTACTTTTTTGGTGCCCTTACCACCCCTAAGCGCCTCGGTAATCGCCTCAAGGTCGTACCTATAGGTCTTACCAACATGGATATATAGATTTTTTGGGATACGCTCTGTACGAATCCATGTGCGTAATGTTGATTCCGAAACCCGAAGATGTTCGGCAAGCTCCAGTATAGTTACAAAGGGGGAGGTACTCATTTCTTCTTCCTTATATTAAGTGTGTATGTTGACTGCGCGTTTAAACCTGCTGGCAGTTTGTCAGGGTTCTCTTCAAGAAACGTCTTGACGTTGTTCTGATTAAGTTTCTTCACAAAAAAGCCCAAGCAATCATTTTCTATGACAAACTTATTCATTGAATCCCAATCAGATGTCCAGTAGTTCTTCTGGACAGATCTGTAAAACAACCCTTCTGTAGTTTTTACGCTGTCTAGATTACGAGTTTTACAGTAGTCCAATAAGGTGCTCTTTATAGTTTCTTGTTGCTCCTTTAAACCTTTGTCTACCCCATCAAACTCAGCTTTTAACTCATCTCTAGCCTCTTTTATCCTCAGGTATACCTTGACTAGCTTGTCTGGGGATATATCTCCTGATTCCATATTCGATCTCCTCTATGTATCGAGCAATAGAATGTAGTAGTTTTCTATGGTCTAGTCAAGTATTTCTTTGTATAAGTCTATCATCTTTGTGTGTACGTTTATTTTACTGTCTAATAAGCTGTAAACATGTTTTTCTATAGCAGATCCTTGTATTTGGACAACCGTACATTTGTTAGTTTGCCCTGATCTATGCACTCGGGCGTTGGCTTGGGCGTATGTCTCTAACGAACTGGTTGGCCCCCACCAGACAACGGTATCCGCTGCCGTAAGCGTCACCCCATGAGCAGCAGCTTGGGGTTGTATAACTAATACGCGAGGGTCAGGTTGGGTTTGAAACTCCTTAAACAATTGCGTACGCTTTCCTGCACTAACATCACCTCGGATTAACTCTGTTGTAATCCCGTCAGACCTCAAGCGTGCTACTAATATGTCTATAACATGTTTGAAGGGTACGAATATTAGTACCTTCTTAGCTGTCTCATTAATTACTTCCTGTAAAACCTTATATCTATGAGATATGTCGAACTCTAAAGTATCCCCATTATCGGTATATACGGCCCCACAACTTATTTGCAATAGCTTATTCATACTTACGGCTGCGTTGACGGCGGTTATCTGCTCTCCTGCTGCGTCCATAACCATCTGATCTTTTAACAACTTGTAATATTTTAGCTGTTGTCTGGTAAGTGCAACTTCCCGTTTTACATACACCATAGGTGGTAGATCCAAGCACTCTTCCTTGGTGAAACGTATTGCTGGTTGTAACGCTTGATACACAATATCGGTGGCATTCTCTTTCGGTATCCACCTAAAGTTAGTGATCTTGGTCATAACCTGATCCCTAAACGCACTGGCAAATCTAGGAACATTCGTTGGGCTAACCAGTTTTGCTAACCCATAAGCATCTACTGGGCTTTGTGCCGCAGGGGTACCCGTCATCATCCAGAGCCATTTGTCTGGGGTCAGTAGGGCATTCAGTACTTTCCAGCGTTTTGTCTGGGGGTTCTTATAGTGAGTCGCCTCATCCACAATAATTAAGTCGAACCCACCCTCTGCTACCGCTTCGGATACGATCTCTAACCCATCGTAATTAATGATGACGTACTCAGCATCTCCCGAAATAATCTCTCGCCGTTTCTTGGCTGCGCCATAGGCTATGGCTACCTTACGGTGCATTGCAAAAGAAAACAGGTCAGCCTTCCATGCTGAGTCCATGATAGAGAGGGGGCATACAACTAAAACACGTTTTATTTTCTTCTGTTGCATCAGGAAGTCTGAAGCCCAGATAGCACTAGCAGTCTTGCCTGTACCCTGCTCGTTGAAACAGAATGACCGTTTGTTCATGGTCATAAAGGCAGCGGTTGCTTTCTGGTGGTCGAACGGTGTGTACTTACCTGTCCACTTATAACGTCCTTCAATAGGAGAGGGTACGCTAATACTTAGATTCTTTAAGACCTGCGCTTCGTCTATACCCCACCGAACCAGCACCTGATCGGGTGCTATTACTTTGCTGTAGGGTATGACCTCGGTGACTTTTGCAGGGTTGCGGAGTCGCAAGAGCAACGCCTTGTTCTGGTAAATTTCCATCTATATTCCTCGGTAGTAGCCCTGCTTCGTCCACAGATAGGGCTAGGTCTGCGATATCGGTATGAACTACCTTTGGACTAACCTAATTTTTACGGCATATACAAGACCGCGTTTTTTAGAGACGCATCAGGCTAGGCGTCTGGTAGTTTTCTTCTTCTTCTTTAAGTTACGGCTACGGTTAGCACTCGCACTCTCCACCTTCACGCCGTCCTTGTTAGTGCCGCCCTGTGCTAGGGCTTTGTTATGGCTAACATCCTTACCTTCTCGCTTGTCTGCTTTGCCATTCTTGTTTGCGTCTTTACCTGTCCTGTCCATTTCACGTCTAGCTTCCTGTCGCGCCATACGACGCCTGAACTCTGGACTATCTACAGGTTTGTTTACTTGTTTCTTTCGATCTGCTTTATTTTTATAAGGCATTTAACTTCTCCCGTTATGTGGACACTCAAGCACCACGCAATGTGCTTTGCATAGCCCGCTGGGGCTAGCGTTCCAAACATCATTATTAAATGCGGTTTCCATATTTACGTAGTCCCGCAACCATTTCTCCCACAACGGCCCTTGGTCATGGGCATTATAGGTATCTTTTATTAGGTCATTAGAGACTACAAACAGTAGCCCTCCTCGTACCTTCTTTATATCTGGGAAGTGTTTGAACATAGCCATCGCCATCAGTTCAAGCTGCCCCTTATCAGCATAGCGTGCGTTTCGGCCCGTCTTGTAGTCTATGACCCAAGCACTTTTGTCTTCTTCATCTAGGATAACCAAGTCAGCTACCCCACGGAACCACACATCTTTGGCAAAGAAGTCGCAGGGTTCTAGGTTCTCAGTCAACCCCATCTTGTATTCGCATAACTTCTTACCACGTTTAGCGTTTAAAGCATCTAGCGCGGCCTTGGCGTAATTAAACTGTGGTGGTAGT
>Ga0070748_1000375_pt1 | contig 22417 bp, 37 predicted proteins | sample VirMetDEL_Nov_12_FD_77015 | JGI IMG/M metagenome (GOLD analysis project Ga0070748, IMG submission 77015) | Aqueous microbial communities from the Delaware River and Bay under freshwater to marine salinity gradient to study organic matter... | ecosystem: Environmental > Aquatic > Marine > Coastal... | reverse complement strand
TTGCACAAGAAGTAGAAGAAATAATTCCTGAAATTGTGAAAGATAAAAAACACTTTGATAAAGATATAAAGACTTTGGATTATGAAAAATTAACTGCTGTATTGATAAAAGCAGTTCAAGAACAACAACAACAAATAAACAAATTAGAGGAGAAGTTAAATGGCTAAAGTAATCGCAGAAAAAGTACAAGAACAAGTACAAGTTGATTCACCTAAAATGGTAGAAATCAAGCATACAAGAACTATGCAAGATGCATCAGGTAAAGATGTAGAAGTAGTAGACTATGTGGAAACAAAACAAGTAGACCAAGCTATATCACAATGTGAAGCACATAAAGCTAATTTAGAATCACAACTTACTGAGTGTGAAGCAGAATTAGCAGACTATATAGCAATAAGAGATGCTGAATAATGGCTACACCTGCAGTACCAACAACTAATGTAGGAATATATAATCATTTGAGAGTAGCAACTGATTGCAATCAAACTACTAATTTAAGTTTGGCAAGTTTATGCAATGGTGGAACTTACAATGGAATACAAAATACTTTTGGTGGGCAAGGTGGCAGAGCAATGCTTTTTGATGTTATTGGTGGGACTAACAATCCAATAACAACTACACCTAATTCTGTCAATCTTTTTGATGACATTATAGGAACTGCACCATTTAATCTTGCTAATACCATTGGTGGTAGATATACATAGAATGTTAAAAAAAGAGTAGAAATGACAACAAGGATATTAATAAATTAGTGAGGATATATATATTATGACAAAAGGCTTTTCACAATATCAACAATCACAACTAGGTGTCTCAGCTGCTAAAGCTAGAGCTATCTCTGAACGTAGCGAAGCACAGTTTCGTACTGGACTTACTGCTATACAGGAAAAAGAAGCTTTAGAAAGAGCTGCAGACCAATTAGAAAAGATAGCAAAAGAAGCAGAAAAAAATGCAGCTAAGCGTGGTAGAAAAGCTTCTTTTGGTAGATTGATAGGTGGTACGCTAGGGTTTGTATTAGGTGGACCAGCTGGTAAAGCAGCTTTAGGTACAGCTTTAGGTGGACTAGCGGGTTCAGCAGCAGCAGGTGGATTTAAAAAATATGATGTTGAAGTTCCTGATAGCTTAGTTCCTGGTGGATTATTCTATGGAAGAGAAAGGGAAGCGTTTAAACAGCGTGCAGATGACCTAGAAGAAGCATTTAAAGACCTGACAAAACAACAAAGAATGAATATTGGTAAAGATGTTTTAACGAGTTACTTAACTGGTAGAAGTCTTGGTAAACTGGGAGAAGCTAAAATTGGAGACTTAGGAGTATCTTTAGACGACTTATTAGAATCAGGTCAATTATCTAAAAAAGATTATTTAAAAGATATACTTAGAAGTGCAGCTGGTGGTATTGGGGAAGATAGGATAGCTCAGTTAGGTCAACTTTCAAATATTACTCCAACTGGAACTGCTGGAAATCTTATGGGAGCTTATGGTAATCTTGGATTAAATGTACTGCCAGATAATTTAGCACAACCTTTAAATGAAAATTTATTAGGAAACACTCTAGATATTGACTTTCAAGGATTGGATGAGTTTAATTTTTTACAAAACAATAGAAAAAAAAGAAATAGCTTATTTCAATCTACAGTAGGACCAATGGGAGGAATATAATGTCACGTTACATGAATTTAGACGGTAGTTTGTTTCAACAAGGGTTTGACCCTTATCAGTTTGACCAACCAAGTGCTTATGAGCAATTTGAAATGCCTGATTTTGGTGCACCTGACCCATCTAACACATTAGCAGCTCCTGTTGATACAAGCAATATGAGTCAAGAAGGTCAATTTTTACAGTCTATGTTTGGACCACTAGGTGTTACACCAGACCAATTTAGTCAATATGAACAATTTGTTACTCCAATACCTGAGGAATTATATGAACTAACTGACCCAACTGCTGATATTTATCAACAGTTTAGACAAGAAAGACAGCAAAGGCTTTCAGGTCAGCTAGGAGAGTCTGTAACAGGATTACAACAAAGTTTGTTTCAAGGAAGAAGAGAAGCCAGAGGTATGGGTGGAAGAAGAGGTTTTGTTACAGGTAGAAGATTTATGGATGATATAAGTCAAAGTGCAGCTATGACAGGACAGAGAGCATTTTCTGCTTTTGGTAGAGGTTTATATGACATTGAAGAAGATGTTGTAGAAAGAGTAGGTTCAGAAAGAAGATATGTAGCAGGCTTAGAAGCACAAAGAAGAAGTGATGCACTAAGACTTGCAGAATTAGCTGGTTTATTTAAAGACGAGGGAGAAGAATAATGGCTAGAAGTTATGTAGATAGCATTTTAGATGCAGCAGCAATGGCATCAAGACAAGATACGCTTGGTGATATGTTAAACCAATTACCTGGAATAATGGTAGAACAAGAAAGATATAGAGACCAGCAGCAGAAAGAAGCTGAAAGATATAATGACCAAGTAACTTTTAGAAATCAACAATATCAGGATACTTTAAGAGTACAGGATGAGCAATCTGATTTAAGTTTTTTAAATATTGGCTTAGGGTTAGAAGACCCAGATGAACAAAAAACTTACATGGAAACATACGCTCCTAAATCAGAAAGAGGTGAAAATGCTTTTGACGCTGCTAAAAAAACTGTAGCTGTAAGAAATACAAACAAATCAAACATTAGTGTAGCATTCAAAGACTTAGAAAAAAATAAAAATGAAATGACTTCTGAAGAATATTCTGCAGAATTATCAAGAATAGAAACTATGGCAGCTTCTAATTCAAACCTACAAAGAACATTTAAGCCAACTTTTGATAGATATAAAGTTTTAGGTAAAAAGAAACAAAATAAAGAGTTAGCAAAAGAATTATTAGATATTGATGCATACGGATTTAGCGATGAACAAAATAAAGAAGTAGAAGAGGCTATAGCACTATCTGACAATCCAACTAAAGTTCTATCAGATTTAGCTACAAGAATTCAGTCAGATAAGCTTACAAACGACCAGTTGGCTAAACTTGCAAATGCAGCATCAGCAGCACGTAACGCAGGTGAAGACACTTTAGCAGATATTATAGGTGCAAAAATACAAAAATCTGAGGGATTATTAGATGAAGGTGGAAATGATTTTGGACTAACAGATGCACAAGTTCAAGCATTTAAACGAGAAGGTTACGATAATGAGTTTATCTTAACACAAGAAGACCCAGATACAGCAGAAACCATTAGATACTACACAAATTTAGAAACTAAAGAATTTAGAGAAGTGGATGATACATTTAAATTAGAACCAAAAGAAGATGCATCAGGTGGTGGATTGTTAGGTTTTAGTCTTAAAAGCCCTAAAAGTATGCCTGACAGTCAAATTAAAACACAGTTAAATATTATAAACAATCAAAATATCTCAGCATCTTCACCAAGCTATAAGAGAGCTTATAATATGTTGCAACAAGCAGGTCGTTTACCTGACAATGCAAGACAACCAGAATAACAAACTATGTCAAATGGAAATGCGAAATATCCTGACCCACTTAAGATAGCAGGTATACAAACTGATACACCTACTAGGTCTGTAGACCCACTTAAGATAGCAGGAATAAATACAGACCTTTTAAGCTCTGCACCAATAAGAAGAGATATGCCAACATTTACTGAGGCATTTTTCGGTAGTTTAGGAGAAGAATTAACTTTTGGTAAATTATATAATGACCCAAGGTTAGATGCAGATGATTTATCAGGAGCAGCAAAAGCTGGTAAAATGATTGGAGCTGGTGCTGCATTCTTTGGAGTTACAGCTATGGCTACAGTTGCAACTGGAGGTCTTGGTGGACTAGCAATGCTTGGAACTACTGCCTCTAGATTATCACAAGGAGCTAAAGTATACAACGCAGCTAAGAAAGCTGGAGATGTAGCAAAAATGTCTGAAGGTATTGCAACTGCTGGTATCGGTGTAAAAAATTCAAAACTACTTACAGCTTTAGGTAAGAATGGTGTACAAAAATCTTACATAGACAAGTTCATGAAGCTTGCAGAAAAAGATGTAGGTGCAGCTAGAAGATTTGTTTTAGGTCGTGAAATGGGTAGAGAAGCTTTGATATTTGGCTCTACTGGTCAAATGTTACAAGAAGATGACGCAACGTTTAAACAGCGTGCAGTAGCTTTTGGACAAGATGCAGTAGCAGGTGCTTTGTTTGCAGTAGCCCCAGCATTTAAGTTTGCTAATAATCCATACATTAAAAGCTTAGGTAAAAGCAAGTCAGCAGAATTAGGTTCTTATTTTATGTCAGGATTTGTAAGTAGTCTACCTAACCAAGAAGGATTAGACTTAGGAAGTAGAATGGCTACTGGAGCAGTTACTACAGGTATCGGTTTATTGTTTGGTGGTGCAACTATGACAGCTTCTAAAGGAGGTGTTAGAAATGCATTAGAAAGAATAGGATTGACAGACGAAAAACAATTATCTGAATACTCACAGATTGCAATGGGTGTTGTTAAAAAGCAAGGAGTAAAAACTGTTGATGAGCAATATAAAACAATAGACTTTAGTAGCTTTGATAAGAAAACAGGTGAAGTAAAAACTACAGCTAAAGTAAGAAAGGTATATGTTGAACCACAAGATAGTAAACTGAAAGTTGAATACCAAACATACTATAAGAATGGAGACCCAAAAGATTTAGTTACCAGAGACTTTAAAGACTTCAATCAAAACTATAAAAAGTCTGATAACAATTTAATACAACAGATTAAGTATAACCTAGATAAGAAAGGTGAAAAATTTTCATTCTTTGAAGACCAAGATGATTTACAAAACTTTCTTAATAGAAATAAATTTGGTGTTGTAACAGCAAACAATCCTAAATATTTTGCTAATAAAGCTATTGGTATATATGGAGAAACTCCTAATGAAGTATTGATAAGAGAGTTGCTATCTAGGGGATATAAGAGAAGTCAAATTATGGCTACTGAGAATCTAAAAAATAGAGTATCAGAAGGTAGAAGCTTTTTAGTAAAAAATTTAAAAGAAAAAGATTCTGTTGAATTAGCTAAGATATTTGGACAAGAATCTATTACTACACACAAGGGTTTTCTAAATGTTAAAAGAGCAACAAGAAAAGTACAAAAGACACAAGACGGTAAACCTGTTTTAGATAACGAAGGTAATATTGCCTATGAAGATGTAGGATTTAAAGTTGGTAAAGAAAAGACAGAGATTACAGATGTTTCTTACAATCTAAAATCACAAAACGCCAGAATAAAAGACACAACTTACAGAGGCTCACATCAACCTAGAGGTCCACAAGATGACTTACCAGTAAGACTAGATAATTTAACTAGAAGCACTACAGGTGAGGCAGCTGGTTATCCAGATGATTTTTATGGTCCTATGGGTCAAAGATATTATGCTCCAGGAGAAAGAAGGGGAGGTTTTAAAAATATTACTGGTATAGAAGGAGCAGAAGAAACAGCTGACTTATACGGAAGAGCCAATGATGAAAGTTATCAGTTTGCAAGAATATATAGAAACAAACCAAATGCTACTGTAACAATATATAGAGCAGTTCCTAAAGGTATAAACTCAATTAATAGAGGTGATTTTGTAACACTAAGCCCTACATATGCAAAGCTTCATGCAGAGAATAACTTAGGTCCTAATGTAGGAAAAGTTTTATCTAAAAGAGTAAAAGCTAAAGAAGTGTTTTGGGCTCAGGATGATGTAAATGAATATGGATATTTTCCTGATTTCAAAAAGAATATTTACTTTGGCAAAGAGGCTCAGAAAAAGAATGAGTTTATCAATATGCAATCTAAAAATGGAGACACACTATCATTCAGTTATGAGGTAGATTTCAAAAATGATGTCATGTTGAAAAATCCTACTATGAACAGAGAGCAACAACTGGTGAATGCTGATGAAATATTAATGCAATCAGCAAGAAAAGTATCTGGTGAACAAGGTAAGTTTCAAATATATAAAGATATTAAAGCACTAGAAAAAGAAGCAGGTTTACGTGCAAAGTCTCCATTAGACAATAGACATGAAGCGTTGAAAGTAAATGTCTTTGGTAAAAAGTCTTTAACACAAATGAATGATGATGAATTAAAACAATACAAAGCATTGATTGACAATCAGCCATCATACACTACAAGAATACATGAAGAGAATGGTGGAATATTGTTTGATATGAACCCTAGTATTACAGAGATGGATAAAATGGTAAATAAAGTATTACCTATTAGTACAAAGTTTGGTAATCTTGGAAAGAAGCTCAACAGCCCTACTTTGAAGAAAGTTGAAAAAGATTTAACTCAAATGGTTAGAGAGAGAGAAGAAATAAAAGGTACATACAGACTTGCTAGAGATGAAATGAAAGAGAGATATAAATTCTATGACCTAACAAAAGAAGAGCAAAGCCTACTAGATAAAGAGCTTATATACCATATAGACGACAGGTTTAAAGCTTTAAGAAGCGATTTATCTCCAAAGCAAAAAGCAGCACTACAAGATATTATAGGAACTAAAGATGACCAAAAAGGTGGTATTCACTATAGGCTTGTTAATGACATATTTAAAAGAATGCAAAAAGCAAATGTTCAAGAAAAAGTATTTAACGGAAAAGGTTTTGACCCAAAACCAATTCAAAAAGTAAAAAACTTTGTAAGTCTTACTATATCAGATGAGGCAGCAGAACTTCTCTCTAAGCAAGATATACCTCTAAGAGACTCTATGGTAGATAATATTTTAAAAACAGATAAAAGATTTAAAAGAGGTGGTGAGTTTTTTAGTGCACCAAATAAATATAAAATGGCTGAAAAAATATTAGATGAAACATTATCTCATAGTGCTAAACATGGTATATATGGTGCTCAGTATTCACGTACTGCGAAATTACCACCAAGAATATTTTTAGATGATAAAGGAGCTATAATACCAGGCGTAGACAACATGAAGCTCAAAGTGGGAGATGACTACAATGGTCTTAAAATAGGTAAAGTAATAAACACATACATAGAAGACTATGGACTTTCTATGGATAGATATGCTGGTAGAGCAGCAAGTATTACAGCAGCAAGCAAATATTTTGGACCTGAAGGAATTGTAAAAAAAGGAAAGTTTACCGAGAAGTTTAATGTAGAGGTCATAAGACCTATGGAAAAAGAAGTAAGAGTAAACACCGATATTGAATACGTAAAAAAACAACTAGAAAAAGATTTGGATTTAGTATTAAGAGGAGATGACTTTGATGAGATACTAAGTCCACCACTAAGAGCATTAACATCTTGGACAGCATCATTAGGATTGAGTAGTCCAAGGTCTGCATTAAAAAATTTGTTATTAGGACAAGTACAGAATGTTACTACATTTGGTGTAAAAAAATATACAACAGCAATGTTTAAAATAATGACCGATGAAAAGTTTTATGATGCTGTATACAGAAGAGCTACAAAGGTTGGTGCTTTAGATGCAGGTCAACAACTTGTTGAAACTGTTGGTGTAGCAAGAACAGGAGAAGGTGTTACAGGAGCTGTTCAGCGTGGATTGACTAAGGGTATGCAAGTAGCAGAACAGCGTAATAGATTGTATGCAGTTGCTTCATCTCAAGTCGCAGCAGATGATGCATTAAAAGCATTAGCTGACAAGACAGACAATGTACTAGTAAAGCTTAAAAAACCAGAAGCAAGAAGATTATTAGAAGATGTTTTTCAAGTAGACGGATGGGAAGAAGCAGTAAAAAGAGGTTCATTTACAGAAGACCAATTAAGTCAAATATATTTTAGGGGTCATACATTAACACAAGGACTAGCAGACCCATCAGCTTTACCAAAATTTATGAGTAAAGCTTATTTTAAACCATTTACATTGTTTTATCGTATTGCTTATCGTATTACAGAAAATGTATATCAAAATGCATACAAACCATTAGTACAGAATGGAGAGTTTGGACCAATGCTTAGATATGTTGCAGCTTCAGCTGGAGCAGGTGCTGCTATACAAAATTTATATTACTTAGTCCACAACTCAGATAAAGATAAGTTTGTATCTGCACCAGAAGAGTTTTGGAACTATTTTGTAGCTGGTGAAGGTATGGGGATATTCTCAGCGTTAGCAGATACCAACAGACCTGTCGCTCAAACAATAACACCAGCTATTGTTCAAACTGGTTTAAATCTTTATGGAGCAACATCTTTAGTAGCAAGAGGAGCATTCTTGTCAGAAACAACTGGAGAAAGAGATATACTATTAAAAGAAGCAAGAAACTCAGCTTTAAAGTCAGTTCCAGTAGCAAATGATATTATCAACGGTATTAGAAAAAGAACTGATAAAAAAACAGAAACAAGATTTAGACAATTTAGACAAAAGCAAGGTGCTTATAAAAGTGATATACTAAATAAAAATAGTGGTAATTATAATCTTTCACCAGCTACAACGCAAAGTCTAATGTATAAACAAATAACAGCAAACCTTTATAGCGATAGAAGCTTAGAAGAAAAGAACAAAGACTTCTGGGCTGCAGTTACATTTATTCAACATCAAAAAGAAATGGCTGACACAAATGTAATAAGTAAAAGAAATGCATTTAAATATGCATACAACAAAGCTCTAGAGTATGTAGAAGATTCTGAACCTATAAATCTTTCAAAGAAAAGAACTCAAGGTAAAAAAATATCAGACTATGATGACTTTGTAGCAAGGTTAAACCCTAAAGAATTAGCAGAACTTAAAGAGTTGGAAGCAGTACACAAGAAAAAGCTAAGAGAACTCAAACAATACATAAGAACTCAAAAAAATAAGTATCGCCCTTAAAAACGGCTTACGAGAATGCCCCTAGAAGCTCGTAAAATAAATTCTTTGATATAACTATCGCCTAAATAACGAACGTTTTGTGAGGGTATCATTAAATGCCTAATTCTGATTTTAGCCTAAAATTAGTCTATTTTATCGTAGAAATCGTTTAAACGGTCTCTAAACTTTTGTTTGGCGTGCTCTGGACTATCCATTATTGATGCACTATCACCATGATAACCCACATCAAACTTACAAGTTGTACCATATCTGTTTTTGGCTATAATTATCTGTTGCCCAAACTCACCATGTTCAGCTTGCTCGTATTCATATACATAAGGGTAATAGTTAAAGATTACAATTTCTGCGTCTTGCTCTAGATTACCAGACTCAGCTAGGTCGCTGAGCCTTGGAATCTTATCTACACGATGCTCTATGTTACGATTTAGTTGAGAGACTAATATAACAGAGCAATCAAGTTCTTTCGCAAGCCACTTATATCTTCTAGTCACTTCGGCGATACGATGTCTTACATCTCTATTATCACGCTGTGAAAATTCAATAAAACCTATGTGGTCATCAATGATTACATCAGGTCTTATCTTTTTGGCTTCTTGAATGCCTTCATCTAGACCTCTTAAATTATCAAATAAATGAAGCGATTTGTAATACTTTTTAATAAATTCTAAACCTTTTTCTATTTCTTCTCTATGGTTAGAAGCATTGTTACGCATTTGTTTATTAGGTACAGAGGTATGCATTGCAAGAAACTTCTTAACAATCTCTACTCTAGGCATCTCTCTACTTATAAACATAACCTTCTTTCCATCAAGTATCATGTTTTTAGTAATATTTAAAGCTAAGGTACTTTTACCATTACCAGGTCTACCAGCAATAATAGATATTTCTCCTTTGGTCATACCAACGATAGCTTTATCTACTAAAGAGATACCAGTCTGTACTAGATTCTTTTTTGCAAAGATAGACTCTATCAAGTCTTCATCAATACCTTCCATTGATTGATGGTCCATTTTCAGCATACTATTAAACTTCTCTGATATTTTACCAAGGTAGTCAATATCTGATGCTACATCTTTATAGGATGTATCTTTTTCTATTCTATCTTTAAAACCTACAATACGCTTCCAAAGCTGTCTTCTTATAAAAAGATTATAGATTGTAATACAATGTGTTTTATGAGTTGCATCTGTAATAACCTCCTCTATCAAACCAGAAACATAATAAGCAAGCTTATGACCTTTCTCTCCTAAAAAGTTTGATACTGTTGCTATGTCTATATCTTTATTAGATTCATGAAGATAATACATAGCTCCCCAAATATGTTGATGGTCTTCCATATAAAATACTTTCGTGGTGTTTACATAGTTTAAAGCTTGTTGCATTAATTCAGGTTTTTTAAGTATACATCCCAATACTTGTTTTTCAGATACGCCACTATACATCTTTGACACATCTATATTTTTATCAAAATAATCCATCTAATCCTCCTTTAGGTCTGGTGGTAAGCTATCTAATCTCTTACGCTCTATAATTAATTTATTCTCATACTTCTTATTCTCATTCCTTAATATACCTATAAAATAATATACATCATAACCTTTTCCAGCTAAGTCTTTGCGTTCCCAAATAGTAATACAATGTTTGATTACTTCGTCGTCAATGTCTTGACAAGCTTTGAGTAAAGTATAGGTAGTTAAGTCATCTAGCGACGATATGAAGAGCTCGTTTAAACGCTCTAACGTATCATCACCTACATTTTTTTGAAGCCTTGCTATCATCTTTGGATAGTTTTTCAAGGCATTTGACCAGCCACAAGCTGGACATCTCATTTACGCTCCTTACAAGGAAGCTCTTCAGGGCATGGTTGCTTGTCCATAGGAACACGCTTACCCAAGAACTCCCTCATAGGAACTTTACCTTTTGGCAACGTATAGTACCTCCAAGGTCTTTCGCATCGTGGACAACGATAAGGCTGGAACTTTGACTTATTGCTGTAAGACACTTCATTCTTCTTACGCTTCTCTGATTCAATGTATTCATCATCAAACCACTCATCATCAAAGTAATTTCTAAGAGTTTCTTTAGAGTATAAAGACTCATAGAGATAAAGCCAGACTTTTTCTGCGAACTTTTTAATCATCACAAACTTCACAATTAGGATTTACCTTTGAAAGTTGCATTGATTCTTGTTTTTCTTTTTTCTCTTTATTTCTTTCAGTTGCCTCTATTATCTTTTTTGCAATAGTCATAATAGATTCAATCTCTTTCTTATCAAGCTCAATCATTGTGTAGCTACCTCTTCATAGCTGTATTCTGCTACCACTTTGCCCTGAGGTGTTGATATATGTTTAGTCTTAATTGGATGACCCTCGTTTCTTAAATCCCATATTCTGGCACTTAAACGAAAGCATCCAAAACTTTCAAGAGCTGACAATGGCGTAATACGTTCACCATTTTTTAAGGCTACTAAAATCATATCATTCTGTGTTTGATTCATCTTCTGTTTTCTCCTTATCACCATCTAGTTCTGTAAGAACATTATTAATGTAGTTGTTAGCCAAAAACCTTTTTTCATTAAGCTGTTGCTCTAACATCTGTGTTTCTTGAGCTATTTGATTAGCTCTGACGTAAGCCATTTGTGCATCATTACTTAAGTCGCTCAAGTAGAATTTAATCTCTTCTCCATCACGATTAATAACTTGCTCACGTTCTTGTGGCTGTGATACAGCCTCTGCTTCTTGTTTTGCCAAGTCTAATTCACTCATTTTACCCATATTACTCCTCCTTATTTAAGTCGTTAAAGTTTGCTCCATCATAACACTTAGAGCATATTCCAGTTTCTTCTTCTTCTATGAATGAGTTTCCGAAGGGAGGAGATGAACAGCAAGAACTTTGCCAATCTCTCTCTTCACAAACTTCACATTCATTAACAGAGATAGCTGGACTATCTCCATCTTTTTTGTTTCCACAATAAGAACATTGAATTTCAGGAACATACATTCCATACTTATCACTTTTTTCTTGTTGTACAAATTCTAAATAACTCATTACTTATCCTTAAATTCTTTTATCATTGCAATTAAACTTAAGTAATAATCCTGAGACATGATAGCTAAATTTTCACCTCTGTCTTCTCCAACAAACTGAACATGAATTTCTTTTGTTGGCTTTAGATGCTTAGCTAACACTTTTCTTTTTTTACATTGAACATAGATGTTGTCTTCAATAACCATGTCTACCTCTTGAGCTAGACCTCTTGACCTTCCATCACTTCCCCATGTTCTTTCTGCTTTTAAATCAAAACCTTGAGCTTTTTCTACACATTTTCTTTCGTAATATGTTCCTCTTAATTTATTCTTCGCTGGCATTTCTTCTATCTCCTTTCCAGTATTGCATAATCCAATTTTTATTTTTTTTCTGATGTCTTAAATCCATACCAGCAAATATCCACCAAGCTCCATACTTATCACCGAACTCTTTTGCTGTGTCTTCTCTCCACTTTTCATCCTGTACTACTAAACTTTCTCTCTTAATCATGTGCTTTGGAATCTTTTCTTCTTTTCTTTTTTGCCAAGCTAATTCTCTTTTATTTAAACTCATTATATCCACCAATCTGTTATATCGTTTTCATCTTCAGAACGCCTAAATATTTCGTTCTCTTTTTCTTCTTTTGCTATATAGTCTTTAAGCCATATATAACCTCTGTAAACTCCGTATAGTGATAATACTGCCAACACCCAATCAATCATGTTTATCTCCTTTGTAAGATGCGTGGGAATCTGCGATGAGATGTAGTAGATGAGTAAGAGGTATAAGACCCCCACGCTTTGTTAAATTAAAATGGCAAATCGTCATCCTTTATTGTTTCATCTTTTGCTTTTGCCACTGCTTTAAACACCATCTTAACTCTAGGTGTTTTCATGTCATTTCCTTCTCTTCCTACCCACTCTTCAATGACTACCTCTACATTAAATAGAAAGCGTTTAAACGCCTCCACATCTAGCTCTGGTAAAATCATCTTGTCATCTTTCTTTTGTACCATGTCCATCATATCACAAAGAGCATAGTATCCAGAATTACTTCCCATGTCAGCTTGTAGGTTTGGGTATTTAGCTGGGTCAGGTTTTTTAAACCTAAAAATCCCTTTATGTTTTACATCTTTACCTTCAATGTTAAACACTGGCTCGTAAATGTCTGCTAAAAACTTTCCACTAACTACTATATCTTTTTTGATATTTAAGTCCTTAACCTCTACATTATCATACTTACCAGCCTGTACAGAGCTACCACCACCTTGTGATTTTGGCTCATACCAAGCGTCTTCTCCAAATATGTCATTTAAGTCGTTATTATCCATTCTTTACCTCCTTCTTAGGTTTTTTCTTCAGCTGTTGTACATAGCCTTCAAAGTTATTTGTATTTAGTTTTTTATTTCTTACTGCTACTTCAATGCTTTCTATGAAAGCTTTATCTTTACCTTCTAACAATGTCATCAAGTAATCATTTTGTTCTTTAGAAATTGCTTGAGGTTTATCATCTTCAGGTAAATCTTCGCCTCTGTAAATATAAAGACCAAGACCAAACAATGCAAAACATTTTACCAAACATCTTTTTATAGAGTTGTTAATCTGTGTTGCTGTTGGTTCTTTGATAGCTTTATTATAGTTATCCATTACAGCGTGAACTTCTGTTCTTGTTATACCTTCAATAGTTACAGATACTTTAACAAAACATCCACTATCTGTTCTCATGTATGGCTGTGTTGCATATATCATAGGGTCGCTTGATACAGGCTGATGATATTCATGAGTTTCCCAAGTAGCATCTGGGTATACAGAAAGAACATATTGCACTGCATCACTCCAAGATAGATAATCGTAATTACCTTTCTTTTCTTTAAACTCATTTACATTTATTTTATTAAGTGTTTCAAACACTGATAGTTTTTTCGTTGGCATTGTATTCCTCCTTATGTATTTCTATAAATTTATCTATGCTAACCCAGCTATCTGAGTTACCCTCGTGTATCATTGCTATACCAGCTATGTCTGGTCTCATCGTAAAGTCTCCGTAGTTTTTACTATTCGCCCAATCCATTAACATAAGGGCATAGTCCTCTGACCTCACAATACTTTTCACATTTTTTTCCGTTCCAAGTTTCTTTTTCATCGCACCTCCTAGGTATCGTGTTATCATCTAGATGTTTTAAAAGAACATCTCTCTTGCTCGTAAAGTACGAAACAATTTCTTCATTGTCAACAATAGGAATATTAACAAAATAAATATTTTTATCTACTCCTCTGGAAACAGCTGAGTGCGTTCCAGCATCTCTGATATTCATTTGTAGTTTCATTGCCTTAACTTTATGACCTTTCTTCTCTAATAAATATCTATACATATTGACTTGATATAGCCAATCTCCAAAGTCTGCTTTGCTCTCATCCCTATGAAATACTTTAACCTGTTTAAACGCTCCCTTGTTTCCCCAAGCTCCAGACTTTTTATATCTTGCTCCTGATGGGTCTGGCATCATGACGTGTGTCATTCCTAAAACTTTTGATGCTTTGAAACTACCTGTGTTTTTATAATCAATAAGCGTTTCCGTATCTTTGTCATAAAAATCTAAGATACCAGTAATATCTAATCCTTCAAGTTTTTCTTCTTGTATCGCATTATCATCAAGCTCTTGACTTTCTAAATGTAAGTGATGAATAGTTCCCATGACTGCAAACGCCATGTCCTGTGGGTCTATATAATAATCATTAGTTCTTTTAAGGTAAGCCTCACACGTTCCAGACAATAGTTCTGTTGTGCTTGGTGGTCTGTCATTAGGTCTCTGGTCTGACATCATCTTTAATGTGGCAACACTCATACAACGCTCTGACATACGACATTTTTTTAGACATCGTTTAAACGTAGTTTGTTCTCCATCTGGACAAATAAAACCTATTGCTCCCATGTAACCTCCTTAATTTATTATGGTGCTTGCAATCAGTACTAGCAATTTATAGTTTGTTAGTTTATACGTATTGTTATTCAGGCAATAATACAAACACCACAATTTTAGATAGGCGTATTACACTTCTCTGTCCGATTAATGTCCTAAGACAAATTCAACCTCTATTGGTGATAACCTTAGACCAATTAGGTAATCTATGACGACATCAAGCTATCTCAAGGATTTAAAGAGCCGTGTTAAACAGCTCACACCTTATCATACGCCTATACCAATTTTCAAATTTTACTGGAGTAGATGAGTAGCCAACCCTTAAACTTTTCAAAACTTATAATTGCATTAACCAAAAGGTAGACAGGATTGGTTACCTGCGACACTCCCTATAAATGCCATTAAATGTTTTCTGTTAATATCTACTCCAGAAATAAAACTTAACTATAAAAAACAAAAGAGGCAAGAAATAAATCTCGCCTCTTTCCACACACTAAGGAGTTCCATTATGAAAACATAATAGAAGTTATCATGATTGATAACACTTTAGTTTAACACCTTTATAAGTAGGTGTCAATTGAATTATAAATTATTATTTAGATTGACCAGTTTATGACCTTTGCCTTTATCAAACTCAATGTCATAGTCTTGCATTAGTCTCACTATCGCATCTTTTTCGTTCTTAGCTACGTAGTGATAAGTAGATGCGTTCTTACTTTTAGGAATAAAGAACACAAAGCTTGCAAGCTCTCCACTATCAATCTTCTTGTAGGTTTCAATATCTAGCATCTGTAAATCCTCATATTGTTATATTTATAGTCTCTCATTACAATATAGCTTTAAATATAGGTTAAAGTCTACTATTATTTTCATGTCGTTTAAACGCTCTTAGCATTATATATTTTCTGTATTTCTAACAGCTCTCTTGCAAACTCTTTTAAAGTAAATGGTATATCAATAGATACTTTTTTCAATCCTCTTTCGTCTGTTTCTATAACATAGAACAGCTCTTGCTTTACAATAGGTATTGCATTGCTATCTAAATGGTCTTGTATTTTTTTCATTTTCTTTTCCTCCTTATTGATGATTGCATATTAAAATACATAAACTCAAATCCAAGATTATCTAACTTGTCAATAAGTTTACTTATTTTTTCTTGTATTAAAAATGCCTCGTCTGATTTACTCATTTCTTAGTCCTTTCATTTCATCCCATGTTTGTATATATGAACAATAGCTACACGCTTTCTTATTTCGTTTAAACGCTGTTTTGCTCATCTCATTTATTTTATCTATCAGAGCTATTGCTAGCTCTTTACGACCTCTGATGATGTCGCCTGTATCATCGCTCATTAAATCTATCTCAGTCTCTGGTACAAGCTCTTTATCTAGATAGTCTCTAATTGTATTTAAAATCTCTTTATTCGTCATCATCTACTCCTCTGTTAAATAAATTAATATTTCTTCTGACTCATCCCAAATGTCAATAGATAATCTTTTTTCTTTTGGCAAGCCACACCTATTACCCCAATCAGTGCTTGTCGTCATTTTAAAATGACAATTTATAAACCCATCTAATTCATCTTCTGGTGGGCAAATTAATAGTTCTTTATTACCAAACACCTCTTTTACTTTTTTCAGTTCTCTTATTAACTCATCTATCTTCATCATCTACCTCCTCTTCTATGGCGTCGTTTAAACGACCTAACATATCTATCAAATTGTTTTTCATATTAATCAAATTATCTGGGTCTTTAAAGTTAATAGATAAACCTCCAACACTACGCAATCTTGCTGGAATGACTTCAGTATCATTACAAAAATTACAGCAACTACCTTTTGCTAATGGCTCTGCGTTATGTCCTCCAGTCCAAACTGCTTTACCATTTTTGTAAAGAACATCCAAAGCATCCTCACAAAGAACACAGAATTTTTTTGCTTTGCCTACAACTTTTTCGTTCCACTCTCCGTATCCAGTACGATTATAAAATTTTATTTTATCGCTCATTTCCACACTCCTGTATGTTTCTTATTTTTATCTTCAAAGAGCTGTCTTATAGCTCCCATCTTCACATCAAATTGTTCTACCATATCATCATCAGATAATAGATAGTTACCCTCATCATCTATGTAATAGTGAACATTTAGTGTTATTTCAAATGGTACGCCTTTAGTGTCTTTTTTCTTTTTCATATCAAACTCCTTTTTAGTGTTCTGCTAGCTTTGCTAGCTCTTTGTTAGTTTAGCTAGTATGTTAGCAACTTGTCAAGCATTTTCTCTTAACTTGCTAATTCTATAATCAAACTCTTCTTCTGTTTCGTTTAAACGCTCTATGTGTTTATGGTCATCATAGATTTCTCTAGATAGTTTTCTAACTCTACCTTCTCTGTTATCTTCAGTTTTAAAAACAAACCAGCGTTTAACTTCAGTAGTCTGCCAAGCCATCATTATAGCCTCATTAATATCTTCATCAGATAAAAATCCCCTTATCTCAATCTCATATTCACAAGTCCATAATCTAGTTTCTTTTATTTTGTGTGTCTTGCTCATACTTCCTCCTTTGTTATGTTGTGTAAAAATGTTGGTGGTACAAATACTTCTTGTTCCTGTTCCCAATAAACCAAAAAGTCAAGAGCGTTTAAACGACCTGTGTAAATTACTGGCTGTTTATCTTTCTTGACCTTTGCAAACCTAGTTGCAAACCAATGGGCTCTGTTCTTATCCAGTGTCCAGCTAAAGCCCTGTTCATATTCTCCAAGAGTACCTCTGTATAAGACTATCTCATCGTTATCTTCTAGTAACTCTTCGTATATCTGATACTCATTTGTATCCATAGTAAATCCTATTTCATCATAGTAGTAAGTCAGTATGTCCTGTAAATCTTTGTTCGTCATCATCGTGTGAACATTATCAATGGCTGTATACTCTTCTCTAAAATGTTGCCAAAACTTTGATGGGGCTATCTTTTCCTTAGCTAGGTCTTGAACCATCATAGCTATGCCACCCTGTTGGTAGTAGTTATTTATTATGTCTTCCATATACCCTCCGTGTGTGTTAGTGAGTTGCTTGACATTAGCTAACCCTAAAACCAATGTCAAGCTATTTATTTGACCTCGTTTAAACGATGCCTACAACCATATTGAACATTGATTACTTTGTAGCTTAAAGATTTTTCTCCAAGCTCTAATCATCAAGTTTCCTACAATCGTTATTACACTTATCCAAGTAAAGAATACTAAGATGCTTTCCAGAAAAACATGACCAGCATTCGTTAAATATGTGTAGTCGTGATGACTTAATAACAGCACTAAAATTACACATATCATTTGAGAGTAGATAAATACATTCATCAATACTCTGTTTGCCATTGTTAATGATTTACTTAAATCGTTGCTAAATTCCATTTGTGTTTTATTCATATTATCTCCTTTGTTAATTGCGTTTAAACGCTGTCTTACAACAGCTTAGTGCCCTCGCCAAATTTATCTTCTACTAACTCATTGATGTTTTTGACTAAATCTCTGTCAAATATGTAGCTGTAATATCTGCTATTCTCATTATCATTTTGTAGTTTTTTTCTGGCATCTTTAATAGTATTGTAGTCTCTGAAAAATAAATCAGCCTCATCCATTAGCTTTATAGTGTCGCTTATTACATTACTCATGCTGTCAAACTCTCCTCCATTGGCGTAAAAACCAATAACATAGTATCCAGTCATATTTTTTTCAAATCCATTTTTTTTATCGTGAGCCCATTGAAAACTATCTGGCTTTTCTACTAAATGAAATCCAGCTGTTAGCTCTCTGTCATAAAAAGGTATTTGTTTTACTTTGTTTTCTTCTCCAGAAAAACTATCATAGTTACACAAGTCTCTGCTGTATGCAAATAAATGTTGATTAGCCCAAGGGTGTTCTGGCGGTAAAGCCACATAACCACAGCCCCATCCATTGTTTGTACCATTTTTTCTAACTACCCAGTAATAAGTTGTCTGGTCTGCTTTTGTCTCTGTGTTCCATTTTTCTTTCATAATAACTCCTTTGTTTGTGTTTTTGTAATTGTACTACATCCTAAAACAAGTGTCAAGGTATTTGTAGAGCTCGTTTAAACGCCCTCTTCCATTTGTTTTAGTTGTTTGTTTATTGAGTCCAGCATTATCTCTGCTTGTGTGTTTTCAGTTTCTAATGTAGTATACTCTTCTCTCTCTTCATCATAATATCTGCCATCATAACCTTTAAACCCTCTTTCCATTATTCTGTTGTTGCATTCTATCGTAGTCTCGCAACTTGATTTAATACTCATTACTATTGTTTTGTAGTCCATATTATCTCCTTAGTTTAAGTGTGTATTTTTAAGTTTAAGACGCTCTTGTTCGTCTTGTCTGTGTACGTTTTTGATATGCTCTTGTAAACCATTTACATAGCTACCAATAGAACTCCATCTGTAAGAGTATCTTCTATCGCCTTTTAGACTCTCTTGATAATTTTCATACTCTCTTTTGTAGTACTGATAGTTATCAATAAGCTGTTCATAGACCCTAGCAAATTTTCTCTTCTGTTCTAGTGAGCCTTTGTTTAGATAATCTAAACATACAGATTCTGCTTTCTTGAACTTCTTACGCATAGCGATGGGGTCGTTTAAACGCTCTGTCATCTTATCTTGTCTAGCTGACACCATTTCACTTCTGATGTCTTTATGACTAATGAATTTCAAAGCTCCACGCTGTGCATTCAAACGCTCACCTCTAACAACCTTAGCATTCATATAAGGTTTTGTTGGAGCAAGTGATAGATGCAAGTATTTGACCTCTAAGCCCTGTTCTTCGCAAACCTCTTTAATACCTTTAAGGCTTTTCAGACCAAACAGATTTTTACCCCAACTTTGTTTTCCTCCGTAGTTGTTATATTTAACTTTACGTGCTGACTTTAGTCTTAGTCTGTTCTCTCCTCTACCCTCAACAAACTTCCAGTTGGTCTCGTACCATAGGGGCTTACCATCTTGAAAAATGTTTAAACATCCATTCTCAATAGTTGAGATAGTTTCAAACCAGTTGTCAGTGTATCTCTTTTTGGTTTTATATGAGATGCTGTTTTGAGCAATTACAAAATCAATACCAGATTTTGATGGCTTATCATTCCATGTTAAATGGTCTTCTCTTACCTTATTCCACTCTATTCCTAGCTCATCAGCTCCATAGTTTAGAAAGTTTTCTGGTAAGCCTACTTTATAAGGATGTAATTTGTCTCCTTCTCCGTAGTATCTAGTCCAATCAAAAATTAAGTTGTTTAATGTGTTATTCATAAGTCCTCCTATATTATGTTTTTATCAAAATAGTTAATCCTAAAACAAGTGTCAATATTTTTGTTGACCTCGTTTAAACGATGCCTATTCATTTTATCGTGTTCTTAGTTTTATGTTTATTGAGCTAGGTACGTCTGCCTCTTCGTGTGCATAAGACACAGAGTAAACAATCCAGCTCTTCTTGTATATCTGTCTCCAGTCTCCGTACTCTTCGCTCTGTGTTTGTAGTTCTGTTGCATATCCTACATCACCTAGTTTTAGTCGGTCTGTTTCTACTTCAATCATCTTGTCAATAACCAAATTAATCTTCGTATGCTCTAAATCCATTTTGTAGTTATGAGCTATCGTGATTATGTCTGATGCTATTCCGTACAACAAAGCATCGTTTGTTAAAGTGATAACTGGTGTTTCGTGAATGTATATTGAAAGCCTTCCTAAATCTAAGATGGTCATATCTTGTTCATCAAAATCTACTGGTTGTATGTTGTGCTTTTTGATTAACCCTAAAAGCATTTCTGTAAATATGTTATTCATAATTTCTCCTTTTGTTTGTGTTTGCTGTAAAATAATACAGCCATTGTCAATTTGTCAAGCCATAAAATATGAAGATTTCTCTTAACATTCTTTTGTTCGTTTGTCAAGTACTTTTTTTTTATCCCATTTTTTTCAGAGATAAAAACGTTGAGAATAGCCATAGAACGCATTTTCTTTTAAAAAAGGTCTTATGGTATGCCAAAAAATATTTGTCGTCTGAACATTGTTTGAAAATCTTCATATTTTATCGCCGTATTGTTCACGCTGTTTAAACGCTGTCAAGTTATCCACATTTTATTAACATTTTGTGTATAACTACTTTTGTGCTTTTATTGCGTGTTTTTATTATCTTAATCCAGCCTCTGATTCTAAGAGCTCCATGTAGTGCTCGTGTGTCATATTTGCTGGGTTGTACGTATCCTGACTATAAGTGATAGTGCCTATTGTCTCTTCGTTTTCTCTTACGCTTATCTGACATACTGGGAACGGGTCATAGTCTCTGCTCATAAAGTTAAAGTCCATAGCCTTAAAGTTCTTATAGCTTACCTCTTCTAGCCTGTCTTGCATCGCATCCCATGCCCCCACATAATCCTGTGAGCCATCCGTTGCAAAATATCTGAAAATAATCTCCTTATGTTCATTGGCTATAACTAGTTCATATTTATATGTTTTACTCATTATCTGTTCTCCTTACGTTGTGCTTTCGCTTTGTTTAAACGCTGTCTAATCTTCTTAGCGTCTCTGTTTTTCTTAACTTCTCTCATCTGCTCTGTGTCAAGTTCTAGAGCCTGTATCTGTTTTAGATTTAAGCCTGTATATTTCATAGTAATTTCTCCTTTGTTTTGTGTGTTAATATAAAGACTAAGACTAGGAGACGTTGTTTAAACGCCCCCTAGTTTCGCTGTTATCAGCTCATCAGTTAGCCATTTACTATTGGTTTCATTTCTGACTTACAACATGGGCATGCATAGTCTGCAATAGACATACACGCTGGGTTAGCATTTGTCATCGTGCCAAATATCCATGTTCTAGTAGTTCTATAACTAAAACCGCATAGGAAATTTTGGCAAACGACCTTGAATAATCTTGCCTTATCTTTTGGCATTGTCTTTGCCAATTTAGCGTGATTAAACTTGCCCAACTTCTTAGCAATTTGCTTGAGCTTTTTGGTCAAGATTTCGCCAGCTGTTGTACTTCTCATTTGACCCTCAAGACCAATAGAAAGAGCGATTTTTCTAAACTCATTTCCGTGTCCATCTTCAAAGCAAATTGTGTGTATTAACTCATGAGCTAAAACATCTAGTATTGCTATTGGATTATCTATCTCTAAATTCATCAAGATTTCATGCGTATTATCTGACGACAAACGTCTATTCATACATACGCCCAGAGTCTTGCTAGATGTTTTTCTGTTGCTCTCTGTACGGCTCATGGTGATTCGGATGCCTTTCGGTAGCTTGTGTCCAGCTGGGTTGAACACTTCTTTTTCAAGCATTCTAGCCCCTTCCATTAGCCATTGTTCTCTTGTCTTTTTTCTTGTGTTTATTCCGTTACTTTTACACATAATGTACTCTCCTTTTTTTGTGTGTTGGGGGGCTGTTTAAACGCCCCCCTTTGTGTGTGTGATTAGTTGTTTATTTTTACTCTGTATGATTTGACCTTATCTGACATTTCCCAGCCTTTAAAAGCAAATTGCTTTTTAACTCTGAAATATGTACGGCTTTCTATGTCATATTTATCAAGCTCTATCTCTATTAGCTTATACTCTCCTTGTTTTGCGAAAAATATTGAGCTATCTCTATCACATAGCGTTGGAGTTGCTAAGCCCCAATCTATGAC
>Ga0070748_1000373_pt1 | contig 22464 bp, 11 predicted proteins | sample VirMetDEL_Nov_12_FD_77015 | JGI IMG/M metagenome (GOLD analysis project Ga0070748, IMG submission 77015) | Aqueous microbial communities from the Delaware River and Bay under freshwater to marine salinity gradient to study organic matter... | ecosystem: Environmental > Aquatic > Marine > Coastal... | reverse complement strand
TGGTGGCGGCTTAATATTTGAACACTGATCATATGAGCATAGCTCACGTAAAGCTACAGCATCTTCGAAATTAATAACTCCATCACCATTTATATCAAACGAAGGATCTAATGAGTCATTACTATGAATAGCAAACATTAAATCTTGAATATCATCACTATCGACATCGCCATCGCCATCCATATCACCAACAGGTAAAATCTCTACCGGAACCGTTTGAGAATGTGTCGCTCCTTTGTTATCAGTCACCGTTAACGTAACATTGTAGTTGCCTGGGAAAGGATATACATGCTCAGTAGTTTCACCAAGTGTTGTTACATCATTGCCGAAGTCCCATGAATACTGAACGATAGAACCGTCTTCATCAGAAGATAATGCTCCATTAAAGCTCACTGATAAATTTGGACGACCTCGATAATCACCTCCGGCATTAGCGACAGGTAAACGATTAGGCGCTGAATGATCTGCATCATCACGTATGTCATAGTAAGCTCTGAATCTTACCGAATCATAATCAAGATATGGGTCAATCATGACATTGTAAATACCACCACTTGTAAATTCGCAATACTCTATTTGATCAGGGGCAGAAAATGGACTACAGTCTGAATCATCTGTAGAAACTGCTCTGTTTTGACTAACATAGATATCAGGGTCTCCGCTATAGTGACTGGGTAATTTAAAGACTACCAATGAAGCCGCATCAGGCACTTCAAATTGATATGTTTTAGGTGTAGCACCTTTAGCTGATGATAAATAAATTTCATCGTTTAAATAAAAACGCGTACAACCATCACATAAATCAGCATCATTAGGGGAATTCTGGGTAATAAATGCCTTAGCATTTGATACACCTTGTGCTCCAAGATTATCTGTAACTGTCAAACTAACATCATATTCACCTATAGTATCGTAAGTATGTATAGGATTTTCATTGGTACTGGTATTACCGTCTCCAAAATCCCAAGAATAACTAACAATGTCGCCATCAGGATCATTTGATCCTTTGCTACTAAACGCTATACCATGGTTAACCGCTTCATAATGAGTGACACCATTAGTATGTGCGAACGGAGTTTGATTACCTGTGTTACTTGTTTCGTAATACACCTGAACTTTTGCTTTAGTGTAAGATTTGAAAGGGTCAATAAGCACATTAAAAGTGCCACCTTCAGAAAATTCACAATACTCTGCTACGCCTTTCCAACTATAAGGGCGACAATCGTAATCTGTTTTTTCGCCTCCTAAAGCAACAGCTTTATTACGATTAACATAAATATCTAAATCTCCCGTATAAACGACTTTACCACTCGCTTGTTTTGGTCCTTGATATTTTCCAGGTACTACAATAACAACTTTTTCAACATCATCAGGCACTGTAAACTGGAAGTCATATACTTTTCCTTCGCTAACAGCCCATAAATCATTTTGTTCAAAAAGCGTATATCTTTTTGAGCCTTCAGCTAGAAAGGGATCATCACCTTGAATGACTCTTAATGTGGCATTGTCGTACTCAGAATAAGCATGAACTGATGCAAAATAAGGTACATTAGTTTTAGGAATATCTACAGATACCGACTCAGCTTCACCTGTGCCATTAAAAGAGCGGTAATCTCTTACCCATTCACCATTGCTGTCTACTTCACCGTTTTCGTCCAAAGGCGCTGTAGGAACAACACCACTTGATACATACAGATCAGGATCTTGGCTATAACCATCTAGGTAAAACAAAACGTTGGTAGAACCTTCTGGTATGTTGATTTCAAATGTATCAACCTCCCCTTCAGTCGCTGAAATACCAGAAAATGTTTCTAATATTGTGCCTTCAACCTCTGCATTTAGACCTGTTATTCCATCCCAAGGATGGTCTGAATTACTGACATACTCACTTAAGCCTGTCGCAATTAAGTTATCATTAGACCAAAGCGTTGAGCGTGCAGGACCGTGTAATGCCGCAGTCATACGTTCTACTTGCACTTCGGTAAACATGGCATAGTTATCACTGTAATGCATAAAGTTTTCGGTATTGGTTGCCTCACCTAAACAATTCATTCCATTATTTTGTATGTCTGAGAACGACATTTGTGGTGTATCACAACTTCTATCACCGGTACTTTCACAGAATGCTTGGTTAGTAATCGAACAACTATTATCTTCGAAGGTATGAATAAGATTTAACCAATGACCAAATTCATGCGTTAAAATTGAACGTTGGTTATGGTTAGTATTTATGCCCGTGTAATTGCCGTTATATACAACACGAGCGGTACCCGCTTCAGACATGGCTAATTCAGGATACCAAGCAATTCCCGAGTTATTAGTTTTACCATCATCATGTAAATCGTGCATAATATACACATTCATGTATTTGAAATTGTCCCAGGAATCACCTGAAATTAAACTTTGAGTTTCAGCATCACCATTACCAAAACCAGCTTGCTCTCTAGAGTGGCGTACGATACCTGTAGATGCATTTCCATCAGGATCTTTCTTTGCTAAAATAAACTCAATATTTGGGTTTTCCCGTATCGCTTGAAATTGAGGAGCAATAGGGCCATCTTCCGAATTCAATCCCTGAATATCCTCATTTACTAGCCTTAATGCTTGTGCAACTTTTTCGTCCGTCAAGCACTTAGCCGAATCGTTACTACAGTTGTACGCATCGCCGTAAATATGGAAGACAACTGGAATATAATAACGCCCATCGACTGCAATGCTTTCATCAAGCAAAGCTGACGACAATGCCTGTACATTAGTGCTTTTATGTAACTTATTTTTGAGTTTTTCTGCTCTTAAACTTCTAACTTGTTTGGAGAATTCCTTTTGAAGCTGCTTCCAATCCTGCCCATTGTGATCAGTACCACAGTTATGTTCAGCGTGATCGCTCCTGCTACTTTGGTGCTGCTGTGCTGATAATATTTGGTTTTTTAATTTTGAATGAATTACTTGTTGTTTCTCTACTGCATATGAACCATAACTGCTGGTTGCAAGGGCTAGTAAGCACAAAGAGGTTATTTTCCCGTGTGATTTCATTGTTATCCCTATGTAACATTACGTTACTTTAAAATTATTGTTATTGTTATTGTTTTATTAATGTTTTGTTACATTAACGTACAAAATTTAGCCTTTTTACAACATATATGCTTACTATTTATTTACTAAAACCTCCCGAATAATAACCTTTGAAAACAAAAAATCGAAGTTAAAACAAAACGAGAGAAATCAACAAAATTTTATGCGATTTAAAGACAAATAACCGTCATTTATTCAAAACAGTACAATTAAAAACATTAATATACTTAACATTGAAGAAGAAGGAGGAGGATATGAAGATAAGAAACTAAATTAACGAGCCTTAAACCGAGTATGAAAATAGCAATAGAAACTGGACATGAATAATTAGAGCTTTATAGTTTCAATAAATACCATAAAGCTCAATTAAAAGGCAGCGTGTATTAAACTGCCTAAGCCAACATGTGTAGTTAGAAATTAACAAATTAACAATTTTAGAATACCAACAAAAGCACGTAAATATTTTAATCGACACATTGCTTTAATGCATACCGCCTGACCGAACAGCTAAGGAGGGCCTCAGGGCCAATGCCTGAATAACCTTTTCCTAAGGGAACCTGCCCTGATATTAGATCTTTGTACCAATCAAGCCAGGGGTATTTATAACCATACGCACCTGCAGCATGCAAAATCAATTTATCTTTTGGAGGGATAGGTGTTTTAACCTGAAGATTAGGATAAAACTGTTCAATCACTACGTGCAACCATTCGTGTGTCCACACACCTGGATCTTCAGCCAAATACTGCTTTATTCTTGCGGCGACGTCTATTGTTCCCGGATTAAACTTCACAGTGACATAACCTGTTTGGCGGGCTTCGTCTGACGTTGGCTCTAACCAAGCTAAACCAAAATATGAGCTTTTAAAGCTGCAGTCACCTTCTTCTTCACGCCAAAAGAAAAATACCGTGTCGTATTCTCCAGGTTTTACATTGTCAAGTTCAGCAAGACCTTGCGCTGCTTCTAATGTATACCAGCCGTTATTTTCATTGTGCGTGAGTTCAACGGGTTTAGTTAAATCTCGTCGGTCAATTTGCCACTTTACGGTATTGTAAGAAAACGGTTCAATATGCTCTTTCATGTTTAGTTTAAAAAAATCATAAGCGTCATCTAAATCTTGGCGGCTAAAATTAGTACTACATTGGCCTTTTACTGACTCGCCATATGCTGTAGGCACACCAACAAACAGAGCTTTCCATAGGGACGGCGATTGCTTATCTTCTTTGGTCAAATGAATATTAGTTTTTGATTGGTTTACAATACTAACCGTTTTCTTTAAATACTGTCGTTCATGCTCTAACCCAACACTAATAACATGCTCGCCATTACTTAAACTAACCATATTGGGTGTTTTTTTTCCGGTATAAATACCATCTATATATATACTGCCTCGGCTAATTGCAGTAACTAATATATTACTATCAGTGCAATTAAGTTCTTTCGGGCAACTAAACGACGCAGTATTTATCTCTGCATAACTATTTGTTGTTATGAACAGAAGGAATAGTATCTGAAATATTGCTTTCATAATTTTCATCTTAAAATTGAGTGAATAATATAGGTTTAAGAAATAAAAAAGACAGCAAATGTTACTGCTGTCTTTATTTACACGTTGATAACCTTTTATGCCTTAATTAGAACTTGTAACGAATACCTAACGCATAACTACGGCCATAACTTGCCGTACCAAACGTATATTGTCCTTCGCTTGCTCCTGCTGTTAATAGTTCGGTTTTTAATGCATTAACGGTTAATGTTTCTTCCGGGTCAAGCAAATTATAAGCGTCTACAGATATTCTTAAATTATCTGTAAGATCATAGGTCATTCCTACACTTAAATTACCCCAACTAGGCGCAATTGCTTGCTCTGTATCAACAGAGCCAAAAGTTTCATAGGTCCAGTGACTTACTTTGCTTACGCTATAACTTGAACGTTTGTTATAAGCAATATTAAAACTCAAATCTTCATGCTCGTAAAACAGATTGATATTAGACTGGTATTTTGACAGGCCAAAAAATGGAATTTCATTACCTTCACTGTCATTTTCACCTGAAGTGCTGTTGTTTATTGTGTAGTTTGCCGCAATACCAAATCCAGCCAAACTTTCAGGTAAAAACTCATCAAAGATTTGAAACCATGAAATTTCATAACCACGAATTAAACTATGTCTATCATCATTGACTTCTCTAGTTGCTAAAAACGTCTCACCAGCTATAACTTCTTCAAATTCTTCATCTTTAACAAAACCTTCAAATTCTTTAAAGTAACTAGCAACAGCTAAATTACCATTATCGCTATAATACCATTCAAATGCTGTATCAAACTGCTTTGATGAATAAGGCTCAAGACCTGGGTTATTATAACCAATAGTACGTCTTTCTTTTTCATCAGTAACATCTTCAAGTTCAGGATCTATAGCCGTATTCGGGATCAATTGATTTAAGAAAGGGCGAGAAATAGCCTTCGCTGCTGCAAACCTAAAGACAAAATCATCGGTTAAATTAATTTTAAAGTTCATGCTTGGCAAAACATCTGAATAATCATCAGCGTGCTCTAATCGTTCGCGCTGTTTCCAGTCGTCATTTACAGGGTTTCCATCCGCACCAAAAACAATATTTGCTGGATTCCTAGAATAACTAAATGATGTAACATCTGTTTTAATATACCTCACACCAACATCAAGCATAAACGGTAAACCAAACAACTCTTCTTCAAATTTAGCTTCTATATACCCGTGTACTGTTTCCTCTTTTACGCCGTAAGTATTACCATTTGTAGAACTTTGAGGAATTAACGCTTTCGCTGACTCAGGATCCAGTTTTTGGAAGTATGCAAATAAAGCTTGTTGATTAATACTTGGCCAAATATTAGGTACATTTGCGCCACCACCAAAATTTTGTCCGTTACCAGAAGAAACTACATCGCCAGGTAATTGCCACATAGTTCGGCCACCAATTTCTACTGTTGGTGCATCAAATGATGGTGTTATTTCATCAAAATGATCAAGGGCAAACTTGCTAGGTGAACTAGGGTAATAATTAAATTTTTCCTTTTCTTGAGAATTATAACCTACACCAAAATATAGCGCTGTCATAACTCCATCACTAGGCTCCCAAATACCATCTACGACAAATCGAGATGTGGTATCTTCAACTGTATCACCAAATTTTCTCGTATGATGTGCGCCATAAACACCATTACCATCTAATGGCGTTGAAATTGACATATCAGGAATAGGCTTACCATTGTTAAAGTTGATTGCAGCTCCATCAACTTCTGAGCGCACTACCACTAAATTACCATTACCGTTATCGTCATTTTTCGCTTTTGAAATTGAGGCATCAAAATTTAGAGTAAGTTCATCACCGATTAGCCAATTAGTATTTAAACCTACTTGATATGTTTCACTCTTACGAGGAACCCCAACTTCCAATAGCTCCACGGTGGCATTATCCCAGCCCACACGTTCAACAAAGCCGCTTGAGTCAACCGCAAAGTCTGTAATCAAAGCAGCCCTATCGTAAGCTGGAAGTACCAAAGTCATAGCTTTAGCACTATTGTCTATATCATATGAGCTATATAAAACATCAAAGTTTATATCTAAATTTTCACTAGGTAACCATTGCAATGCTAGGGTACCCCCCATGCGCTCTCTATCCGATTCTGTACGAGTAATACGTGGGAATTGTGGCATCCGAAAACTGTCATTGATACCTGCACCGGTCATAGCTAATACATCATTGATATCGTTGTTGTTACGATACAATTCATTATATTGCCAATCATCCCAATTGGTAGAACCATAAACGTCATATAGGGTTTTTCGATTAGAGTGTACTAATGAAGCAAGTACACCAAAGGTACCATCTAAAAATACATCACTGGCAACAAATGACGTTTTAGGGTTCGTTGATTCAGCTCTTTCATTATACTCTCCTTTCACAGACAGGCTCATCGACTTCCCTAAGTCTAATGGCTTTCGAGAATATATATTTACAACACCACCAACAGCACCCTCTTGCAATCTAGCCTGCTGGGTTTTGTGTACTTCAATTTTCCCAACCAATTCAGAGGCTATTACGTCATAATTAAAATCGCGCGTTGCACTATCAGAAGCAAGCTTACGGCCATTAAAAGTAGTAACATTATATGCTCCAGACAACCCACGAATTGTAACTTTTTGCCCTTCACCATCAGTGCGTGTAACACTTATACCTGGAATTCGTTGAAGTGCTTCAGCTACGTTGTCATCTGGAAACTTACCTATATCTTCTGCAACTAGTGCATCAACAATATTATCAGATAGTTTTTTAATGCTTTGCGCTTCTTGCAGACTACTGCGTATTCCTCTAACCTCAATGACTTCAACTTCTTTTTTTTCTTCGCTAACAGCTTCTTCAGTTGCCGCATAAACCGTACTGCTAAATGTTGCACTTATTGCTAATGTTAAAGGTGACAGAGCAAAAGCTGTTTTCAGCAGCCAACTCCTGCGATTATTATTATTTTTTTTCATGCTACGATTCCCCATCTAATTATATTTATATGTCTCAAGAGCGTATTACCCAAATAACACGGTCTAAAAGGCTATATAGTAGAGCATGAAAAAAACTGTTATGACTTCACGAAAATCCATTTAACCTTCCCATTTAGCAACCATTAATATCCATGACACTCAGCCACTTAAACAATGAAAATGAATAGTTACCCAGATATATTGAACACTGAATAGCAAGGTTAAAAAAAAACTTTCAATTTTAAATATTTAAATATTTAAATATTTAAAAATCGACCTGATTACCCACAATAAACAGCTACGTTTATGATTTATTGATCTATATTTAATATAGACGCGAATGAGGTGATAATCATGGGTAAGAATCAGGTTCAACATCAGAAAGGCTATAGCTTAATTAAGTTATTTAGCGATTATGGAACTGAAGAGCAGTGCGTTAAGGCATTGTTTAATTGGAAGTGGCCGCATGGTTTTAACTGTCCAGAATGTAGCGCGACAAGGTATTGTGCCTTAAAGTCTCGAAAAGTTTATCAGTGCAATCGTTGTCATCACCAAACGTCACTGACTAGCGGCACTATTTTTGCGAGCACTAAATTACCACTCACTCGATGGTTTCTCGCCATGCATCTGATAACACAAGCCAAAACAGGTATTTCTTCTTTAGCATTAAAACGTGAACTAGGCGTTTCCTATAATACTGCTTGGAGTATAAAGCAGAAAATCATGCAAGTAATGAAAGAGCGTGATGATAGTCAACCGTTGTCAGGCACCATTCAACTGGATGACGCTTACTATGGTGGCGAGCTTCACGGCGGCAAGCGAGGGCGAGGCTCAGAGAATAAAACCCCTTTCATTGCCGCAGTCTCGACAAACGAGGAAGGTCACCCCATTAAAATGAATTTCACCGTGGTCAAAGGCTTTCGGTTAACTGAAGTCTCGAAGTGGGCAAAGAAGCACTTATCAGAAGGTAGTGTCGTTGTTTCTGATGGTTTAGCGTGTTTTAAAGCAGTTGAGGATGCGCAATGTGAGCATTTTTCGATTGTCACAGGCGGCGGTCCAGAAAGCGTTAAAAAGGAGCAATTTATTTGGGTAAATACCATGATAGGTAATGTTAAAAATTCTATTTTAGGGGCTTATCACGCTATTAGGCATAAACACTTACCGAGGTATTTAGCAGAGTTTAGTTATCGCTTTAATCGCCGTTTCGAATTGGAGAGCATGCTGCCGAGGTTTGCATATATTGCATTGAGGACACCACCGATGCCAATAAAGCTTCTTAGTATGGCTGAGCTTCATGGGTAATCAGGAAAATCTATTGTGAGAAGCAACTTAAGTGCATTAAAACAAGCAATTGACACAACATATAATAGTTATTGCTTTACAGCATAATAAGAGTACTTATCTCTACCACTATAATTTATGAATAATCAATCATAAAAAAAACATAAACAACACTAATTTTAAATAGAAATAAATTGAACGAACGCGAATAAAATGACGTAACAATACAATTAATGTAATTTTAATTGAGCAATCAGCAGACAAATACTAATGACCTAGTGCTTGTTCAAACACTAGGTCTATTAAATTGAATGATCTACGAATTTATAGGTGCAGGAATGCTAATTATTTGCAGACGGGATCAAGATATTAATCGTAATGAAGCTGAAAGGTCATCAATCAAATCTTCAACATTTTCCAACCCAATAGATATTCGCATATCACTGATTGAGATGCCCATTTTCTTAAATTGCTCAGGACTTTGTTCTTTCAAACCGCTGATCGCAGGCGCATATATTAAGCTTTCGTGCCCGCCCCAACTTACACCAATTTGAAATAACTTAAGACCATTAAAAAACGTTTTAATATCCGTTAGATTCTGCGTTACTAACTGAAAGCTCATTAAGCCTGTAAAACCTGTCATTTGCTCTTTCACAAGCTGAGCCTGAGGGAAGCTTTCAAGGCCTGGATAATTTACTTTCGCGATTTTAGGATGATTTTCTAGAAACTCAGCAATTTTATGTCCACTCTGTTGATGCCGCTCCATACGTAAATCCAAAGTACGTAAGCTACGCAATAAAAACCAGGCTTCCATCGGCGCCATTTTAGCACCGAGTAATTCATATTCTCTAACATGAATGGCGTCAATCAGTGTTTTGCTACCAATCAAAACCCCTGAAACAATGTCACTATGACCACCTAAGTACTTCGAGCAAGAATGTATTTCTAGATCAATACCCAGATCTAAAGGTTTTTGAAAAAGTGGGGTCGCCCAAGTGTTATCAATCATGGTTGCTATACCATGTTGCTTTGCCAGCATGGCTATTTGCTTAAGATTTTGCAAAGAAAAAACAACTGAGGATGGGCTTTCCAAGTAAATCAGTTTTGTATTTGGCTTTATTGCGGCAATAATTTCCTCAACTTCACAGCCTGAAACATAACTCACTTCTACCTTCATTTTTGGCACTAAAAAGTCATTAATTAAACTTATCGACGGACCATAAATATTGTTCAAGGTAATGATATGGTCACCCGCTGAGAGAAAATGTAACATACCAGCAGAAACAGCGGCCATACCAGAGGCAAATAGTTTTGCTTTATCACCATGAGCCAATAACGCAATTTTTTGCTCTGCTAAGGCAACGGTAGGGTTTTTTCCTCGAGTATAGATAGCATTATTAATTTTATCTTCAAATGCCATTTCTATTTCTTCCCAACTACCAAAGGTAAACAAAGAGTTTTGGTAGATTGGTGGTACAACCGCGCCGTAGGGATCTTTTTTATCGGTAACGTCATTAATCATTAACGTATCATGATGTTTTTGATTAGCCATATTGTTATGTTCCACTGTTTGTTTGTTCAATATTGGTGATTTTATTTTTAAAACAGCCAACACCAAGGTAAGCAAGCATAAATGCTAACGGAATATTAATTAACGAGAGTAATTGCCAATGCCAATATTCTTGTACAGAAACCCCTAAAGAGGCATAGATAAAGACCGCGGTAGTGCTCCAAGGCACTAAACTTTCTATCATGGTGCCGGTATCTTCAAGCGAGCGTGATAGTACTTTTCTCGGGATACCTAATTGGTCGTATTTATCAGCAAAAGCCTCGCCAACAATAAAGCTATTGGCGTATTGACTTGAAGTCATGGCGTTGGCAGTTGCAGAGGCAATCAACGATGTTGCAATCAATGACGATGTTTTTTTAACCCCTGATAGCAGTCGATTAATTAACGTTGGCATCGCGTTAATACAATCAATCGCCCCAACGTAAATGAAAACTAAAATAGTGATCATAATCGGCGCATTTAAGGCATATAAACCACCGCGATTAAATAACACCGCGATATGCTTGGGTAATTGAGTGATATCTTTCACCGTCGCCATGGTTATATCAAAACCTTGATACAAGGTTTGTACGATATCGGCAAAGCTAAACGTTTGAAACCCGCTCGCTAACACACAAGCCGTAATAGATGAGATGATAAGCATAGGTAATGGCGGTTTTTTGTTAAATGAACCATATAAAATAATAATCGGTGGCAGCAGAAGTAACCAATTAAAATGAAATAGTACTGAAATCCCCGTTAATGTCTGTTGCAATATTTCAAGTTGAGAAGTTTCTGCAGCACCATTTATTACGTTAGTATGGAGCTGAGCTGGGTAGACAAAATCTAGCATGAAAAAGCCTATTGCGGCTAATAATGCTGACGGCACAGTAGTATATAGCATGGCATGGATATGCTGATTTAATTTAACATTGACGGCCATGGCCGCAATATTGGTAGTATCTGACAGCGGAGATAATTTATCGCCAAAATAAGCACCACCAACAATAGCGCCAGCAACAATACCCAGTTCAGCATTCATCACATTCGCAACCGTAATCAACACTAAACCAATCGTTGCTATTGAACCCCACGAAGTCCCTGTACACATTGAAAAGAATATTGGCACAATGAAAGCAATGAGATAAATGTGCTCTGGTGACACTATTTTTAATGCATAAAACACCAACATTGGAATAGTGCCAGAAATGATCCAACTACCAATCAATAAACCAATGGCAAATAACAATAGAATCGTTGCAAATGCCTGGCTTAATTTATTGCCGATTACCTGCTGAATTTCTTCCCAATCAAAACCTAAGTAGAAGAGTTGGCTAATAGCCAAAACAGCCGCAAATAAAAACACAATTTCCAGCGGTAACGGTGTTAAATCAAATAGTAGCGGCCGTAACATTAAGCCATATATTACCGGTATTAACAGTGCTGCTACCGCAAATAGTGCTTGGTTGATGCTAGTATTTTTATGTTTTTTATCTTTAACCATTTTTCATCCATTTCATGCCAACAACAATCATATTCAACCGTGCTTTACTTGCTAATTTTTGCTACCCAACCACCACTTGGCGCTAACTTAACCTTCAGCGTTGTCGCAGCGCTGACCTGTCGTTGTTGCCGTTGATAATCACTGGCATATTTATCAGCATTAATGCCATCAGCAAAACTTTCCATGGTAAATTCGCCCGCCGCTAAAAATGATAAGTCGATGCTAAATTCACGTTTTTGGCTATTGCCCATCACACCAATAAACCAATCATCGCCTGACTTTCTAGCGGTAATTATGTGATCGCTAAGCTTAGCAGAAAGCACAAGTGTTTCGTCCCATACAGTAGGAGTACGACTAATAAACAATGTTGACTCATGTTCTTTCAAGTAATTAGATGGGCTATCTGCTAGCATTTGCAGTGGGCTTTCGAATACCACATACATCGCCATTTGATGCACTCGTGTGGTTTTACTCATTGGACGATTAAAAACTATTTTAAAATTTTCCGGTTGCGCATTTACCATAGCACCAGGCGTATAGTCCATTGGGCCCGCCAGTTGGCGAATAAAAGGCAAGGTCAAGTTATGCTCTGCAGTTATATAATCAGCCCATTTATTGTGTTCTAAGCCTCGAAGGCCTTCACGAGTAATAACATTAGGGTAAGCTCTTCGCAAACCCGCAGGTTTATAAGCACCATGAAAGTCTACCAATAAATGTCTTTTAGCCGCCTGCTTTGCAACGCGCCAATAATAATTCACCATAAATTGGTCATCACGTTGCATAAAATCAACCTTAATACCCGCAGCGCCCCATTTTTCAAATTCATCAAGTGCATGTTCCAACTGCTGATCTAAGGTTTTCCAAATAACCCATAAAATCACCTGTACATTTTTTGCTTTACCATAAGCAATGATTTCTTGCACATTGATATCAGGAACAACATTTAAAACATCATCCAAATGATGCCAGCCTTCATCTAAAACAATATATTCAATGTCATACTTAGCGGCAAAATCTATATAATATTTATAGGTTTGGGTATTAATTCCGGCCTTAAAGTCAACATCATATAGGTTGTTTGCATTCCACCAATCCCACGCAACTTGGCCTGGTTTTATCCAAGAAGGATCAATTTCAAGTTCATCAGCGAGTAAGTATGACAGTTCATTAGTCAATAACTCTGCATCATTCTGAGCAATAGCAAATACTCGCCATGGGAAGTTATGCACTTCCTGATTTTGGCTCACTTGGTGTGTTGATAGATGCGCCGCTCTTTCAATAATCGTTTCATTTCTATCAGAATCTTTTTTAAGCTCGCTTTTTAACACTTGCTGTGGAAACGTGGCGATTAACGCGTCATCACTATTACCCGTTAGCCACATTCCTGGGTAGTCTCGTAAACCCGTTTCAGTGATAACAACTTTAGTACCAGCAACATCAACTAACAAAGGTAAACTCGCCAATTGTGCTGACTTAATTTCATTAAGCAGCATTGGCTTATACAAGCGTTCGTTGTGAGAAATAAAACCTTTCTCTTCAGGAAATAGTACTTGTTGCGCACCAACAAATTTAAATTGGGCTAGCTCACTACTAACGACTAACGGCCCTTTTAATGAAGTGCTAAATTGATAAGCCATACCCTGATCAAATACTCTAAAGCTAATACTTTGTTGATTGTTAAAGGTTAAAGTAAGTTCATTATAATGCTCAATTAACTCTTTTGATTTTTGCTGCACATGTGGCGTTAAAATTCTATTAACCGTATTTCGCTGCACTTTTACTATGCGTTCAGCCAATGTGTTTTTTTCTTCTTTGCTATCAATGGCGATAGCCGCTGTTGAGTCTTTAAAAATTACCTGCTGATCTAGCTTTAATGAATAGGTTAATTGCTTATTAAAGGCTAACGTCAGTGCTAATTTACCATTAGGCGAACTTATCTTGTATGATTCAGCTAAGGCTTGTATCGACAAAAAAGCGCTCATCAACAGTAATAATACCGACAGTTTCTGGAAAATGTTTTTCATCTGGGATCTTCTTTACTTAGGAAAATAATAGCGATAAATGAGTACACACGTACTCATTTATCGGTTTATGATTATGATTAAAAATGATAACTAATCGGAGACAAACCATCCCAAGATAAGGTTTCTACGCTAGCATTTTCTTTTTGAATGGTTATTTCAAAATTTGTTGATTTTCGTTGCACACAAATATCAAAGCTCTCATCAAAAGATTTAATGTTTTTCAGACACATATGGTCCCATTCACTAGGCAAGTATGGTGCTAAATTAAATTGCTTAAAGCCCGTTGCCTCAATACCAAAAATACCTTCGGTAACAACACGAGCATAAAGCGCACTTTCAGCAGATAAATGGCGCTGGTTACCTTCCGGCCAAGCTTCAACAGCATATGGCACATGTTCACCTAGCAACCTTTTACGTGAATAATATTTAAAATAACGCATGGCGGTATCAGTTTCTTGTGCGGCAAAAATACCTCTAAAGGCATATAAAGTTGCCCTATCCCAAAAGGTCTTATTTCCGGCTTCGCTGTAAATACCATTTTCATTCCACAATTTCGGTGATAATAAGGCTGCAAGCGTCCCGGCTTTGCGATCAAATATCCCCATGGTCAATGGCAAAGCAATCCAGGCTCTTAGTTTGTCATTGCCTTCATAATAACGATATGTATCAAAGCCTTGAACTTTAGCTCCAAAATAGGCCTCCATTGCGCTACGCAAGGTTTTAGCTTTGTTTTGATAATCGAGAGCAAAATCTGTTCGTCCTAACTCTGTGTTTAAATGTGAGGCTGAAACCAGTGCACCATAAGTCAGCATATTTGTACTTAGATTATAATCGCCAGTAGGAAATCGCCCTTCTAACTCATCACTATCGGAGGCAATAACACCACTTTTGGACATTTTCTTATAGCTAAATGCTATACACCAATCGATTAAAGGTAGTAATGATTTCGCTTGTGCTTTTTGGCCATATGCTAAGGCAAAACGACTAGCGCCATAAGCAATCATGGCACAATCACCACGATCACCCGCGCCATCCCAAATATCAATACCTTCAGCAATAATAGACGATGGAATGGCTTTGAAATCATCATTGATAAATCGAGCAAAATGGCGATAGCTATTGATTGCTGATTCATTACCCGTTTTATCACCTAAATAGGGGAAAAATGGATTAATATACTCCGCCTGATCGTTTGCCCATAGTGCGGCATAATAACGTCCACCACCAGGGCCATGCATTAAACCACCCTTAGTTCGGTATATGCTCTCCGCTGCACGTAATTTAGAAAAATCAAACATCTGATTTAAAACAGGATCGGGCGTTACGAACTGTAAGTTATTTTGTAAACTCGCGACATAATCACGACGCTTATTGACTTCATTGTTGGCATCAAATTGACTGTTTTGGCCTTTTTTTCTCGCCGTATATTGAACATTAACAGTTAAAGACTCGTTTTTAGCTAACTCAATATTGCCAGAATTAAGACTTTTTGCCGTAATGGTATACGCACCATAAACGCCATTTTTAGGATCTGTGACAAAATGATAATTAAGTTCGCTAGTATTTATAGTTACATTTGAATCGCCATGATTGATGAATTTCAATTGTTCAATTAATAATGGCTTAGTGGTACTTGGCGATAAAACTCTCGATAGCGATACATGGTTTCCTATATCACTATTGAGTGATAAAACACCATCAAAATCAACGCTTTTTAATTTTTCATTTCTTATGTTCTTGCCATTAACTTTAATTACTGGCGATATCTCAAGCGGAAAATCATGTATTAAGCTTGCATGGGTATCATTCGGTATCGTTCGTAGCATTGGCCAAACAATTTTACGTTTCAATGACACATTGCCCTTATCGTCACTGCCATAGTAAATAATGGCCGACATTTGTTCACCACTAAACTCGAGATGATCTTCATGACTGTCTTTCACTAACCATTTAATACCTTGATCACTTAAATGCCAGCGATTAGTCAAGGTATTTGCCAAACTATCAAGCTCGCTTGAAACCCCCTTACCCATAATTATCAAGTTTAAAAAAAGTATAAAAACAACAAGGTATGATATTCGCTGCAACACAATGTTCTCCAATAAATGAAACATCTAGATGATGATTTAACTCTATGATTTTATTGAAGCATCTATTTACAGAAAATACTTACTGAAAATAAAGAACTTCGTCTCGAAAAGTAACCTGCGAAAAATTTTCTTTTAACAAAAAGCACTCTGCATTCGTTATTTTTATCAAACTTACCGCTTATGCCGGATTAACAATTTCATTTCGAAATTGCTGAGGTGTTTTTTTAAATTCGCGATGAAAAATGTCATAGAATCGACTAATAGAACCAAATCCAGCTTTTAAGGCAATATTTAGTATGGCTTCATTGGTATCAATCAATAGCGCTTGTGCATGTTGTAATCGTAATTTATTAATATATTGCTTAATTGAAATTTTCAGCACACGATGAAAAAGCTTCATGGCGTAGTTTGGATGTAAACCCGTTTTCGCTGCGACATCCTTAATGGTAATTTTTTGATCATAATTATCGGCAATAAAACGCAGTATCGTTTGAATATGAGCCAGTCCAGTCACAAGTGATTTCTTATCTAAACGCTCAGGTGCCTTTGACAAGCTAAAAGTACTATAGGACTCAAGCGACATACGACGAATTCTATTACGTATTTCATCAATCACTTGCATTGTCATGGTAAGCTCTTTTCGTTCTAGGTCTCTTTCCCACATGCGCGTCAAGTATTGATCACTGGCATGTAATGCATCTGCGACTAAAACTTCACCATGTAAAATTTCTGAAATAAAGGTATCCGCAAACTTCCAAGATAAAAAAGCTTCTAAGGGAATATAAATGTTAACCATTTCGCCATCACCTTCAGACGCTATCATCTGATGAGGAATAGATGCCCAAAATAGAATCATTTTTCCTTCAGGTACACTAATTTTTTGGCCGTTAATGAGATAATCAGCAGAACAATTAAATAAGTAATTTATTTCAATGTGACCATGCCAATGACTGTAGTCCATAACCTCAGGGCTATGCCGTTGAAAACCAAAATTATTTTCATATCCTTGCGACTCTAACGGGCTACTATCGTTAAACGCTATTCTGTTGACCCAATCCAACATATGCATGACTTACTCAAAAAAATAATGCAGTAAAACTAACCGATATTTTTTACTAAAACAAATTAAAGGTTACTAAACGGGAATAATTAGTAAATTAATGAGACTACCGATATCTCCGTTTTTACTAGTATTGAGCGTAGTTAGTCGTTGTTGCGTTATTTTTCAGTAATAAGATGGTGTTTTGTAGGAAGTAAATGCTAAGTATTCCAGATAAGTTTTTACGTGAAGAGCAAACACATGCAAATCATAACAAACACAAATATGTAGTGTGATTAAAATGACGATAGAAAAACTAGGGGTAGGACTATGAAGATAAAATATCTAGCATTTACCATCAGTGCAGCATTGGCGACATCAATTTCGGCCTATGCGGCAGAAACAAACACAAATAAAAAAGCCGAGAAAGAAATTGAGACCATTCAGGTTGTTGGAATAAAGCGCAGTATGATGTCAGCTAATGACCTCAAGCGTAATGCTGATGTTATCACCGACGGTATTTCAGCAGAAGACATCGGTTTATTTCCCGATGGAAATGTTGCTGAATCACTTCAACGTATAACGGGCGTATCCATTGACCGCTCTGGTGGTGAAGGTCGTTTTGTTACTGTAAGGGGATTAGGGCCAGAATTTAATACCGTTTTGGCAAATGGGCGTATGTTAGCCACTGAAAATGCAGGTCGTGAGTTTAGTTTAGATGTTATTTCCGCTGATTTAATTAACGGAGCGCAAGTATACAAAGGTTCAAATGCATCACTAACCGAAGGTGCAATTGGTGGTACCGTAGATATTTCAACTTGGCGACCATTTGATATCGCAGGTACAAAATTTGTAGCATCCGGCTCAGGCACCTATGACAGTAACTCGAAAGAAACAGATTTCAAAACGTCAGCGCTTTATAGTAATACGTTTAACAATAACAGTATGGGCTTTCTTGCTTCTATTGCTTATAGCGAACGAACAGCTAGATTAGATAGTATTTTTTCTGATGGCTATCGAGATTTTGATTTTGATGCAAGTCAAACAGCAAGCGGACAAGCGATTACTGGTGCAACGACATTAGCTGCTCAACGATTCCAAGTTTTCAACCAAAATAGAGAACGCCTTGGCGGCACAGCAGTATTTCAATGGCGACCAAATGACGCCCACGAAATTACAATAGATGGCTTAATATCACTATTTGATGTAGCGGATACTAGTTATCAAGCAGCTTACCCACTTGACGCCGGTGGTGCGAGTGGTTTTAGTAATGTTGTAGTAGATGCAAATAACTTTGTTACTTCAGCGACTAAAGATGGTCGTGTTGATGTTATTAAAGGTTCAAACCCTCGCGATACCCAAACCTTCCAAATTGGCTACAATCATGAATGGCAAATAAATGAAGATTTCCAGGTTGTTTTTGATGTAGCTTATTCAAAAGCAAAAAGCACAGGTTATGGTAAGGACCGATTCTTCATCGCACGTGCCGATACTAACGTTTCATTTGAAATGGCTAATAATGACTTCCCTCTCATTACCACAGAACAGAATTTATTAGATCCAACCATATGGGAGTCACATGTAGTACAAAAACGCGGACGTGACACTTTAGATGAGGTGATGGAAGCAAAAGCTGACTTTAATTACCTTATAGAAGACATGGGAGTATTACAATCAGTTCAATTCGGTGTTTATTATTCAGATCGAGAAAAGGATGTGTACGCCTCTACACGTGGTGAATGCGCCACCTGTTATAACGGCGGAAAAATAAATTATACCGACCCTTCCATATTTAGCGCATTTACCCCCAGTAATTATATGAGCGAAGTTGGTGGTAATTTCACCAATCAATGGATTGATTTTGACTATGACGATATTACCGCTTTTCTAGAAAGTGATGCGGCATTGAGTCAACTTTCAGCTGATGATCGTGCGAAAGTTGAAGCACGCCTTGCTGCTGGAGGTTTTGATCCTAAACATTCTCCTTCAGGCACCAGTAATGTAACGGAAGAAACGCTTGCGGGTTATGTTCAACTATCACTCGCTGATGACTCTTGGGATGCGGTAATAGGTGGCCGATTTATTTCAACAGACCAAGTATCTACTGGTCAGTTCCAAGAAATCCTACATATAGAGGAAATTTTAGATTCCGATGGTTTTGTTGAGAACCGTAACTTAACATTAAGTGAGCCTGCTTCTACTGCATTTGACAATAGTTATACTGAATTTTTACCAAGTGTAAACTATCGTATGGACTTAGATGATGATGGCGACATCATATTACGTGCTGGCTATTCACACACCCTAACTAGAGCTACTATTGGCGATTTATCAACGGGCGTTAGCTACTCAGCTAACGTTGGAGGGGAGCGTATTACTGGGTCAAATCCAAAGCTTACACCTTTTAAATCAACTAACTACGATATTTCAGCAGAATGGTACTTTGATGAAGCTGCATCATTAACTTTTGCAGCCTTTAAAAAAGAGCTAGATTCATTTTTAACGGTATCTACTGAACAGATAATGGTGCTAGGAGTGGAGTTTGGAGAGACTCGCCCACGTAATGGTGGTGAAGGTGATATTACAGGTTTCGAAATTGCTTATCAGCAAATTTTTGATACGCTACCCGCGCCATTTGACGGTTTAGGTGTGCAAACTAACTATACCAACATAGATAGTAGTGCTGATTTTAGTAATTTAGGTGGCAGTGAAGGATTAACACTCGAAGGTTTATCTGAACACAATGCTAATTTAGTCGTTTTCTATGAAAAAAATGCCATTAAACTACGTTTAGCCTACAACTACAGATCTGATTTTATATATGAAGCGGTAAGTTGGATTGGTGGTCCTAAATCGACAGATGATTTCGGTCAGCTTGATTTTAGGGGAAGCTATGATATCAACGAAAACTTCCAAATATTCTTTGAAGGTATCAACATCACCAATGAATCATTAAATGAGTTCTATGATCTTAAAAAACATCAACTATCAGGATATGAAGATTTTGGCGCTAGATATGCGCTTGGTGTAAGAGCTCAATTTTAATATCAACTTGGTCATTATGAGCAATGTATATTGCTTTAAAAATAAACCAAGCTAAATGCTTGAATGGCACTGGCTAGGTGTTAACTACTTCCCTGTTAACATCGCACCAGTGTTATTCCTTTTTATGAATAAAAACTAAAGCTAAGGAATATAGGCCGATTAATATGACGTTTTCTAAACTCACTTCATTCGTTGTCATCATATCCGTTTACCTAACGGCATGTTCACAGTTAGAACAAAATGACACACAAACTCAACATACACCTGAAAAAGCAGAGCATAAAGTTGCCAACAAAAAACCTAATGTTTTATGGATATTTGTTGAAGATATCTCTCCTGATCTCGGCAGTGATGGACAATCATTAGTGCACACGCCAACCTTAGATGAATTAGCCAACCAGGGTACTAAGTTTACCAATACCATTATGCCTGCGCCCGTCTGTTCAGTACTACGCTCAGCTATTATGACCGGTATGATGCAAACCACGTTAGGCGTACATAATCATCACAGTGCACGAACTAAAGAATCAGAATTCTACTTGCCAGAACATATAAAAACGGTACCTGAACTGTTCAAAAAAGCAGGTTATTTCACTTTTAATAGCGGTAAAGACGATTACAATTTTTCGTACGATCGTAAAGATTTATATGAAGGCGATTATTTGGTACATCCACTTTATGGTAAATCTGGCATCCCTATTGATTGGAACGCCCGTAAAGATAAAAGCCAGCCTTTTTTTGGTCAAATTCAATTAAAAGGTGGTAAGCACATTTTCAGTAGTAAATTTAAGGAAAAAGTACAACACCCAATTGACCGAGATAAAATAACCTTACCTCCCTACTATCCTTCTGACCCTGTTGTGGTTGAGCAGTGGGCTCGATACCTTGAGTCGTTACAAATTACCGATCGAGAAGTCGGGGATATTATTCAACGTCTCAAAAATGATGGCGAACTCGACAATACCTTAGTATTTTTCTTTGCCGATCATGGCATGAGGTTTCTACGCCATAAACAATTTCTCTATGAAGGCGGTATTAAAGTACCCTTTATCGCGTACTGGAAAGGTAATCCACAAGTTGTAACGCCAGGTAATAGAGATGAACTGATCAGCGGCCTTGATATCAGTGCAACCTCGTTAGCCGTTGCAGGTATTGATATTCCTGACTATTTCGAAGGAAAAAACCTCTTTAGTGGCAATTACAAAGCCAAAGACTTTGTTATTTCAGCCCGTGACCGTTGTGATTTTACTATTGATAGAATTCGATCAGTTCGCACCAAGCGCTTCAAATATATTCGTAATTTCTTTCCTGAACGTTCAGGCATGCAACCTAGCTATCGTGATGAATGGGAATTAACTAACGTTACACGTCAACTTTATACCGACGGAAAATTAAACGACATTCAAGCAAAGCATTTCTTACCCACACGAGAGCCAGAAGAGTTATATGACTTGATCAACGATCCTGATGAAATTAACAATTTAGCAAATGATGCAACTTTTACTGCAACACTCGCTGAGCATAGAGAAATATTGACAAAATGGATTAAAGAGTCTGATGACAAAGGCCAATATCCTGAACGAGAAGAGTCTTTAAAACTAATGTTAGGGATATGGGGTGACACTGCTATTAACCCTGAATTTGATCAATTAAGAGAAAAATATCCAACTCTTTCTGGCTCACAGTATTACCTTAAAAATGAACGTTTTAAAAAAATAGAAAATTAAAATAAACCTAAAGTAGAAGCGAATACACATCAGTAAACATAACTGCTTATAAGATATTATTCATCTTAATAATAATGATTTAACAAATTTTAGAGCTAGCTAAAATTTATAAGGTAGAATTAGATTGTGTAATATTAAATTATTCTTTTTAATTGTATGTTCAATTACTGTTCTGGTTTAATGGCATAGGACACTTTGATAAAAGATAATATCCTAATTATTTGAAGTATTTATGAATCAAAAACGACAATACAAAACTTATACTAAAGTTTTCAAAGAGGGGACTGTCGCTTTAGTTTACGACCAAGGGTATATCGTACCAGAAGCAGCACAGTCTTTAGGGAGCAGAGCTCACTTACTTTATGGTTGGAAACAGCAATTCGAAGATAAGCAATCAGATCAGGCTGCATACATCAAATGGCGATTGTTCTCCAATTGAATTTGAACAGTCCACAATAAATGTGTCTTATGCGGCTTGCTTGACCAGAACAAAATTTCTATATCATACTAATCGGACCAATTTATTGCCTCGTTTGGTATGATGATTATGTCCTTGGATAAACAACAATAAATAATGAACGAATTTAAAGGTAAGAAAATGGAAATGATCAACGTAACAAT
>Ga0070748_1000371_pt1 | contig 22524 bp, 43 predicted proteins | sample VirMetDEL_Nov_12_FD_77015 | JGI IMG/M metagenome (GOLD analysis project Ga0070748, IMG submission 77015) | Aqueous microbial communities from the Delaware River and Bay under freshwater to marine salinity gradient to study organic matter... | ecosystem: Environmental > Aquatic > Marine > Coastal... | reverse complement strand
TGTAAACTCAATAGGTTGTAATGTTACAAAGTATAAATCTTGTACGATACCATTAAATTCTAATATATCTTCTAAGCAATATTTAATCTCATCTTGGAATGGTCTAATAATAACGTTATCCATTAATACAGATGCTGTTCTTAATTCTTCTGCATTGTTACCAAATCCTGTATTATCTTTAATACCTAATAAGATAGGAGATACAATACCGTGACCTAACATAATCTTCTCTCTAGCTTCATCAGATAAGAATTGATATTGAGCGTGAGCATCAGGTAAGTGTATAGCTTCTATATTAGCTTGTGTTTCAGATGATTCGTTAAATGCAATGATAGTCTTACCACTATTAGAGCTACCTCCAAACTTATCATTAATCTTTCTTTCAATAGCACCTTGAGTTTCTTCATTAGGAATACCATTGTTAAAGTTAATAAATAAAGAAGGTGCTAAACCATTCTGTATATTAGATATATGGTAGTTCGACACTTCGCATTCTAAATCAGCGTATTGTAAACAAGCTTGGTAATCAGGAGTAGAGTAGTAGTAAAACCCACTTCTATAAGGCTTAATTACATATATCTCTTCTCTTTGTGATTTACTTCCGTGTTTGAAACAAGGTATTCTTTTAGGCTTGTCACTAGGTTTAGCATCTGCCCATTTAGGATGATAGTAGTATGCTTGTATAATTCCTTTAGAGTTAGCTTTCTCAGCCCTTAAAGTCTCCATAGGAAAATGAGATACTTTTAATATCTTAGTCTTGTTTCTGTTGTAGGTAAGTTTAATTGCAGCTTGTCCTAATTTCTTTCTGTCTATTACTACCTTCTTGATTTCTCTAGGTCTTAATAGCTTTTTCATTCTTACATAATGTTCTGGTAACAACTCAGAGTTAGTAGATTCAATACCTCTACCAAATACCATATCAGCAATACCATTATTACATCTAGCGTTAGTTGGACTAGAAGTATCTAAGTCAATAAGTCTACCAAAGTAGTTATTATCGTCTCCCCAAGAAACCCAATCTCTATTGTGAACTTCTTTTACTTCTGGTGCTTCGTAAGATGATAAGTTAAGTACCCTTACGTTTTGTTGTTGTTTCTTATTCTCCATTATATAATGTATGTATTATCATTTATCTCTCCTGTAGGTTGCGTATATCTATCTTGAGATATTATATGCTTAACCGTATAATCGTTTTGACTAGTACAGAATATTTTATCTCTATAAGCTAAGTTATCATCTGCTTCTATCTCCATAAAGTAAGTAGAACCTTCAGATAGTATAGAACTAGAGAAGTCTAATGTTGTGAAATTACTATCACTACCCACTACTGCATCAGTTATTGTTTCAGACTTAGCATCTCCATCTCTTCTTAATCTAATAGACAATGTTATAACAGTAGATAAGTCTACTCTAGGCATTATAGATATTGATTGAGATGATGTGTTTGGTTGTAATATTATCATACTAAGATAACGTATTTTTAATTATTTTGTTTTAAATAAAAAAAGCCTCACATAATGCAAGGCTTTAATTAGTAATTAAGGTATTATTTATTATACTCCTTCAGTAACTGTAAAACCTACAGCAGAAATAGTATCTCCTAAGAAGTTAGCAGGTGCTTTCTCCATTCCTGAGAATGTTAAAGTATATCCACTCATATCTCCCATAGAAGCTCCAGATACGATAGTACCACCAGATACATCTAATCCGTGTTCTAAACCAGCAACAAATACGTTTCCGTTATTGTCTTCTACTAAAACAGTAGGACTTCCGAAAGCTAATAACTTAACCGTCTTATGGTCTTCTTTGGTTAATTTAGTTAATTGAAGCTCTAAAACTTGTTCGAAAGTAGTAGTTCCATTCTCACGAGAAGAAGTAATGTTCTCTGTATAAGTAGAAGCTCCTTTGATATCGAACTTGTATGCAGAAGGTGTTCCTGCAACAGCATCAATAACATCTGTGTCGGTAACATCATAGGTAATAGCACCTAAGTCACCTTTGTTAACGAAGTAAACAGCGTTTAATCCACCAACTGAATCTTTACAAGGCTCTAAACGACCTCTTGAAATATCACAACTCATTATATTTATATTTTTTAAAGTTAATAAAAAAGGGCAAGCAGATTAACTACCTACCCTTTCTAGTTTATATTATACTAATCTTAGTTAGCTCCGTTAACGATTCCGTAAGTTACGATATCTTCAACAACTCCATACTGAACACCAGCAGTAAACCTCATAATGATTCTTACATTTTGTGAACCATCTAAGTCAGCCATATCTAAGATTTTTACCTCATTAGAATCTGACATCAAACCAGTACCAAAATGTAGGTTATCTTTAGTAGTAGCAATCATAGTATCAGAAGCAAGTCCGTTAGCCATAAAGATTTTTACACCATCAAAGTAAGAGATGTTGATATCTTGATTGTTTCCTTTATCTTGGAAACCAGCAGCTCCTTGACCTCCACTTTGAAATCCTCCTAAGGCTCTTTTATAACTTCTAAATACGTTTTGAGCAACATAAATATATAAGTCATCTCTTCCGTATAAAGCAGCAGGAATAGCATCTACAACTTTTCCTAATTCATCTACAACGTTTGCAGCAGTTACAGAAGTACCAGTAACTTCGTTTGCAGCAGGTAAATCAGCGTCAGCAGCTAATAAAGTAGAAAAACCATCATACTCTCCAGCAGTAGCGTTAGTACCACCCCAGATGTTTTGTTCTTGTTTCTGTGCTACTTTAGCAGCAACGTGACCGATTAAATAGTCTTGGAAAGAAGAAGGTAAGTTATCGAAAGCAGAATAACCCATTTTAATAGCATCCCAATCAGAACGGAAATCTTTCTTACATAATTCTAAGTTTACTTGAAATTCTTCTGGTTGAAGGATTCTTTCAGTAAGTGTTAATGTAGAAGTGTCAGCGAAATCACAAGTACCATCTTTTACGATACCGTCTAATTCTAATCTTTTTACAACTTCTTTAAATTTAACGTTTGGTCTAATAGTTAAACCTCCGTTAGCGATTGTGTTACCTGCCAATAAAGCTGCCGAGATGTATTTTCCAGCGCTTTCTCCAGCATAGGTAGTAGTAATACTTGTACTTGTTGCCATAATTTTAGCGAATTTTAAATTTAATTTAATTAATTATTAATCATTGACCACACTCGTTCGGCAGCAGTCATTCCTTTGTTATTAAAATTTTTCTGTCTAGTCTCAGTTACACTCTCAGGAGAATGTACTACTTCTTCTTCTACTTCTTCAGAAAGCTCTACAGCTTCTTTTTCTTCAGCAGATAATTTAGCAGGTACATCAGCCTCGTTATAATCAGATTTGTCTTCCATCATTGCTTTAATCATAGATAACAATTCTTGTTTAACTTGAGATAGTTCTTCTTGAGTAGCAAAGTTCACTTGAACTGGTGCTTCTTGTTTAGGCTCTTCTTTCTCTTCAGCTAATTCAACTGCTTCTTCGATAACCTCTTCTTTAGTTTCTTCTGTAGACAACTCTACCTCTTCAACTTTTTCTTCGATAACCTCTTCAGCAACCTCCTCTGTAGATAAGACAACCTCTTCTGTAGCCTCAACTTCTGTAGTAACTTCCTCCTTAGAGAGACCTACTAATTCTTTGATGCTTGTAAGAATTTCTTTACTGTTCATAATTGATTGTTTTTATATATTAATATAACGTATTTTTATTCTAACTGTTTCGTTTTAATCACTAACTGCTTGATAACTAGATTATTTCTCTAATCATTTTATATTTAATTTATTATTTACTATTATTTTGCTTGTATTACTATCCAATTACTACCATCACTCCAGACCGTTACACCTCCGTAAGGCTTACTAAGTGAATAAAAAGCAGTTCCATCTATTGTCTGAGGACTAGGTGCTAGTATGTGTATTTTATTATTAGAGTTGACCGTACCATCATCTATTACTCTTATAGTTCTGTAAGGGTGTTCAGCTGCATTAGGTAGTGTTAATTCGTATGTTCCCGAAGCACCCAACCACGTTATATATACATCTGCTTTATGTGATGAATACGTTGAAGCTCCAGTAGGTGTCGCTGTTATTAAAAATGGAGATGCTCCAGTTGGTGGGCTTGTTACTACTGTTACCCAATCAGCACCTTGCCACATAACATTTGCCTCTAGAGTAGAATCCCAAACTATGCAGCCACTTTCGTGAGCCTCCATATCCCAAGATGAAACCTCTACATTTGTTGCGTGGTCTGGTCGAACATTGAAAGTTGCATTTGTTTTTTTTCTTGTTGACATTTTTAACTTACTATAATCCTTGTTGTATCTATATTTGTAATATTACCTTCTTCAGAAGTCTTCTCAGATGTTATATGTATTTCCGTTCTCTGAGTATCTTGGTTAACTATAGTAGAATCGTGGTTGTCATTATGTATAGAGCCAATACCTTGTTTCCAATAGTACTGGCACTTACAATTTTTACAGTCCTTTATAGTATATGTATTCTTTGACTTACAATATTTTGCTCTCATTCTCTAGATAGTCTTTTATTTCTTGTAATAATATTTTAGCTTCTTCCTCAGTCATATCCTCTAAAGAACTCATTTCCTCCTCTTTCTTATCACTAAAGATACCTTCAATACTTAAACCTAAATACTTACCATTCTTTACATCTTGCCATACAGCATCGTTATCTATCTTCATAACTACTGCCCAATCACCCTCTTTAGCATTTAAGTTATATAAAGCAGTTTTATCTTGTTTAGGGTCTTCTACTATCCAAGATTCAATTACAGATACACCAGAAGTAAACTCTTGATGCTCTAGGGTTGTATTATTGTTTTTAAGACGTTTTAAGTATAGCTCAGACGCTTTTCTCACAGTTTCCTTAGAGAATGTTATATTATACTCGTAATCACCTCTACGACGATATATGAGCTTATCTGGAACTAATGCTAATCCCACAATAATTCTTTTATCTTTATCTACAGTTTTAAACTCAACTTTATGTTGGTCTTTACTAAGAGCTACAAAGTTCTCTTCTATAGCAGGAAACTCTACTAGAGAGATAGCGTTTATGCCTTCTTCCTCTAGTTGTTCGTCTATGATTAATTCTATTGTATCAAATTCACTATTCATAATTTTTATTTAATAAGTTAACGTATTTTTATTATTATCGTTTTGTTTTTAACCAAAGCTTGCAGAACTCGTAATTTCTTCGTCTAATTGCTGTTGATTCGTTATATCTCTACTAACAACGTATGCTTGTAATGGTTGGTTGAATCTACCTTGTAATGTATTAGCTAGTTGGTTTTCCCTAGAAGCTCCTGCTAAATTAAAGTTAAAACTTCTATCGTTACCACCACCAGAACCTCCACTTCCACCTAACGAACCAGCAGAAGGTGCACCTGCTGAAGATGATTGAAACTTCTGTCTAGCTATCATAGCTACATTAGTAAGACCGACAGCAGCAGCAATACCAGCGTTTATTTTAGCCCTAACTAATCCTCCATCAGGAAGTAGTTTATTCATAGGGTTTGCTAGTGAGTTAAAATAAGCTGCTGAAGCTCCTGAATAAGTAGAAACTAAAGCGTTAGCTATATTAGCAGCTTTCTGTATTTTAAAAGCCTTCTTTTCTAACTTCTCTTTTTTAACACGCATAGCCTCATCGTTCTTGGATATTTCTAACTGAATACGCTTTCTTTCTGAAGCAGATAAGTTTTCGTTATTTAACCTTTCTTTCAGTTCATTATTTATCGCATTTGTTTTGTTTTGCTCTTTGGTTATTTCTCTTTGAATTTCAGCATCCATAAATGAAGATATAGCATTAGCAGCCTCCATCATTGTCTGTAATTTAGCTTCAAGTAATTTAGCGTCACGCTCTTTTATTTGGTCGGCAGTAAGGCTCTCTCCTCCAAACCCAGAATATAAAGCGTTCATTCTTGCCGTACCTAACTTCTCGAATAATGCGAATAAAGGAGCGTACTTTTCAGTTATTTCACTAATAGATTTTGTACCTTCCTGTTGTGCTTGATTAGTAGCTATCTGTAATTGAGATTTAGCCATTCTAATCATTTGCTCTTTTTGCTTTGAAGACAGGTTTTTATCTAATTTTGTTTTATGTATATAAAGTTCTGTAGTTCTTTTTAGGTCGTCTATATGATTGTCGACTTTTTGATTAACTACAGCCTTCTCTGTACTCATTTTTAATTTAAGAGCTTTTCTTTCTGATTCTATTTGATTTCTTAACCTTTCTTCCTCGTACTTCTCTCTTATTAACCTCTTCTCGTATTCAGACTGAGCTACCCTCAGTTTGCTATTAAGTTCTTCTTTAAGCCTAGCGTCTTCTATCTTCTTATCATACTGAATCATAGCGTTCTCAGCATTCTTTATATCTATATCTAATTCTTTAGGTGTTTTAAATGGAGATATTTTTTTGTCCTTACCGCTACCTTTAGTTTTCTTACCTTCAATCTCTTCTATCTTTCTCTGATACTCGTCTATAGCTACAGTTAATCTTTTATATTCTTCAGCACTGTCAGCATTTAGCTCTCTTTCCTTCTCCTTCTCCTTTTTTAAGTTCTTTAATGATTTTAATGTGCCTTCTCGTGCAGCTTTCATTTTCTTGTCTAAATCTTCAATCTCTTGCTGTCTCTTTATAACTGCTTTAAACTCCTCCACTCTATCACTCTCAGCTTTTTCTAATATCTCTTTTTGAGCATTGTAGGTCTTATTAGCTAAAGCTATTTGCTGTTTGGTTAATCTTTCAGCTCCACCAAGCCTTTCAACATCGTTATTGAACATTATTGCCTTAGCATCATCTATGATTTTATCTAGCTTAGATATTTTTTGGTTAGACTCAGCATCTTCTTTAGCTACAGCTCTCTTCTTCATCATCAATGTTATGTATTCGTCTATCTTATCGTTAACTTCCTCTTGAGTACCGTGAAGGTCTCTAAGAGTCCCACTCAAGTCTTTAGCTGATAATTCAAACTCCTTACCTGCTCCAGCAGCTTTTGTAGCACTGCCATAAAAGTAGTCGACAGCAGCTACTACTGCTTGTATAGCAAATAAAACACCTAGAGGACCCATAAAAGACTTACCCATATCTTTTAAAACACCTTTAAAACCTATAGCCTTACCTGTAGTCTTATCTATCTGCTGAGATGTAAATAGCATATTAGAAGCTAGCTGAGAAACGTTGTTTGCCATACCTCTAATACCATAAGGTGCATCAGAAACTACTCTACCAAGTTCTAGCACAGAAGTAGTTGCTCCACCAGAAGCTGACTTTAAACTCTTCATATTCTTGGTTGCATCTGGAATACCTTTAGCTACATCTTTTTGTAACTTTAAGAATGCTTTATCAGCTTGCTCAAAACTCTTAGTTACACCGTCTATGCTTATCTTACCACTAGTAGCATCTACTTGTACCTTATAAATTATATTATTTATGTCTTTAGCCATTATTTCAATAGTTTTTTACGTTTGTTATTCATTCTTAGCTCTGCAAAGGTTGTAGGTAATTCATACAATCCTTTTGCTATTTGTATATCCTTATCTGCTACTAGCCAGTCACTACCAGCTAGTAATTCTAATGCTTGTTTTATTATCATAATGTTCTTATTATTACTTCGTTACTTATATCTGAGTAGTTTGGTACTGCGTCTTTTGCTCTAACATAGAATGAGTAAACTGTATTGCTCGTTAATCCTAGTAAGTTAAGACTTGTTCCTGTTACAGTCTGATTTAATACTCCGTCTACATAAACCTCGTAACCTGTTACAGCTACGTCATCTGTACTAGCATTCCAAGATAAACCTACCGATACATCTGTATAACCAGTAACAATTAAGTTAGATGGTGTTGTAGGTGCTCCTGTATCTGAAGAACCTGTAGTAGCTGTTAATACTGAAGTCAATGAAGACTCATTACCCTGAGCATCATAAGCTGATATCTGTATATCGTAAGACGTATTAGGGTCTAAACCTTCTATTGTGTAAGAATTTACTCTGAGAAGTGTTTTATTTAATACTCCGTCAAGATAAACCTTATATCCTTTAACTATCTCTCCACTTGGATTAGATGACCAACCTATAGACAACTGCTCGTTACTAAGAGTAGGTAATAAAAACAATCCTGTAGGTGTTGTTAAAGGGTCTCCAACAGGGTCTGCATCTTCACTAGAGAAGAATTTAAGTATTAACTCAATATCCGTAACACCTGTGTTTAAATTAGTTCTTATGTTGTTAATTAAGAATTTCTCTCCATTCATCAACAATGTATCATTAATATTGTACTTTAATAAGAAAGATATACTAGCTTTCATTTTTAGCTTAAATATTCTAGTCTTTTTGTCAAATACACTTGATATATAATCGCTATAGTACTTTCTGAATAACCCTCTAGCAATTAATGTAAAAGTAAACTCATCAAACTCTCCGTTAAAGTTGATACTCTTTGTTCCTTGTTCTACATACCAATCCGTGCCAGTCCAATACTCTAAAGCATTTGAATTACTAGCTCTATTGTATTGAGTAATTAATGGTTTACCTAAGAATCCTATTTTAAACTTAGATGAGTCAACAGGCTGAACTACATTAAAGAATAATATAGGTTTAGTCACAACTTCGTTCTGGTCTTTATCTACCAACCATCCATTACCAAAGCTAGTCTTTTCTGTTAGATTATCTTCATCATATAGCCTCTCGTAATACATTTTCTCAAAAGGTAATTTAACTTTATAGTCTTTACCGTCAAAGATTAAACTAGCATCTGTTCCGTTAGCTACAGACTCATACTCTAAGTTACCATAATCTGTTTGAGATAACTCATTATTGTTTATTATTCCAAAAGTCTTAGGTTCTGAGAAGTTAAAACTTATATTCTTAAACAAGTCCATTCTATTTACCTCTAACTCACTATTATCAACCATATTAGTTATATCAATAGTGTTTCCTGTATTGTAGAAGTCTATTAAAGGTTTTACTTGTATTTGACCATCACTACCAACTATAGCAGTAAGGTTGAATGCTTTAAATATACCTGTTAAGAAGTCTATTATCTTCATCTTTGGCATATTCTTTGTTATTTCTATGTTTTGAACTAATGATTGAGTTCCAGATACTCTAGGGAAGTAGTAACTTGATTCTGTTACAGGAACACCACCATCGTTTATAAAGTTTTGTACATCGCAAATATATTCATCTGAAACACCTATTCTATTTACCTTAAACCTAACCTTCTTTAGTTCAACATCTAAGTCAAAGGTAGCTAATTCGTTTTCTGTAGAGCTTATTCTAACATTTATGTTATCCCACTCTTTTCTATTTTCTGAACATAATACTGCTGTCTTTTGAGTGTCTCCATTTAATCCTACAAACCTTTCTATAACAATGTTTCCATCTAGTATTTCTAAGTCATACACAGGATTAGTGCCACCACCACTTTTAGTCACATTAGTTACATCAACTATGACGTGATATTGAAAAACACGTACTTCAGTAAAACCAGCATCCTCCCAATAAGTTGTCATAGGTCTTCTGTCTGTTCCACTACTTAATAAGAAGTCAGAATTGGTATTGTTAGTACCTATCCTGTAAGTTGTCGAAGTATCTGTATTAGTAGACGACTTAGGTGCTAAAACTCCCTTATTGTTATGTAGTAACATATATAAATCATCAAACTCAGCAGTACCAAAGAAGTCATCAGAGAAGTCTATACTAGAATACTTATCTTCAATAGCAGATATGATATGTTTAACTTTTATAGCTGGTTTTAGGTTTAGCCAGTTTATACCATAATTACCTAAACCATCCTCGTCATATATGTTGGCACTAGTACCTTGATTAAACTCTGTTTCACTAACAGGTGTTGAGCTGTTAGAATCATAAAACCACTTCTCTGAAGCAGAAATAGACGGATAAACTATATCTTTACCTGCACCTGTAATCATACCTGTACTAGATAACTCTAATCCTGTTCTAAAACCATTATTTACGTTGTCTATGTTATAAGTATGGTTGTATTTATCTAAAGAAGATAATTCAGATAGCTCAGACACACCTATCACATTCTGTATCTTAGTTAAAGCACCAAAGAATGTTATCCTATAAGAATGAGGTCTTGAACCTTTAAGTGTAGCCTTAGTTAATCTAGCATAACCTACTTTAAATAATACTCCGTTTAAGTATATCTCTGCTTTTTGCTTTATTCTAGCATCAAAGCCATTGTTTATATTAGAATTATAATAATGCTTAAATATCCTATTGTTAATTGGAGATGCAGGAACAGAAAATGTTTTAGAATAGTCTGTAAACACCTTAGAAATGTCTCTAACGTCTTGAAATGAAGAGTTAAGCTCTATTGACTCAAAATCAAAGAACTCTACTCTTTCAAATGTAGGCTCTCCTAATGGATTACCACTTGTATCTATATATAATTCAGGTTGTAAGTTCATTAAATTACGTCGTCTATTATGTTATTACTAAACTCTACTTCTATTGTATAGTTTATAAGTTTGTCGTTAACTGAGGTCTTTATTTTTAATGAAGAATCGCTAATTTTAACAGCTCTAAGGACATCATTATCTGAATCTAATAGTTGAACCTCTTCAGACAACATAAGTTGCTTAAAAGACTCGTTAAGAGCTTGATCTACGAATCCAGAGTTTAAAGTAATTGACTCTGTTCCGTTTTTACCATATTCTTTAGATGACCTAACAAGACCAGCATCTCTGTCTCTACCTCCAGAACTTCTTTGCTTAAACTGATTAGCTCTAAACTCTTCAGCTTCAACACTAATAGATGATTCTGACTTTTTAAAGAACCATAAGTCTTCCATTACACCATATCTATTCCTAAATGTGATTCTATATGGGTTGTACTTACATTCTTCTATCTCTTTAACTTTAATAGTCTTAACTCCGTGGTCTGAAGATACTTGAATCTCATCAACATTAATATCGCTATTACCTCCCCACCTAGACACAGTAAGCGTACTACTCCCTTCATCTCTGTACAATAGAGAGTCTGTATGAACAGCACTGCCTTGATACATAAAGTAAACATATACATAGCTGTCTGAAGTGTAACTCTTAGGGTTTAGTATAGGTATTCTAAGGTCGTAACCATCTAGCTTATATATAGTATCTGAGCTACCAGCATAGAAGCTATTGTTTTCTAGTTCAGCCACAAAGTCTTTATCTATTTTTTCTGAAGAATAAACATATCCGTCTGTACAGAAATAGTTGGTAACTTGGTCTGCTTGAGCAACACCAGAGATACTACCACTAATAGTTACAGTAACATATCCATTTTCGTAGAATTTAAGAGAATCCCCTACGAAAGACGTAATGTATTGACTCCAAACGCCAATATAGGAGTAGTTTGGTGCGTAAACCGAGCTACATAGTTTAGATATGTCTATAAAGTATTTATCTCTAAAACTTAAAGTGTATTCCTCTACCACCTCTAAATTCCCAGCACCATTCATTCTACCTATTGATATTAAAGCAGATGCGTTAGCGTCTAATTCACCTCTACTTATATGAAAAGGACTTCTTGTTAATATTAAACCCATTTTTATTTATTTATTTGTTCTAGTAAATCTTTTTTATATCCTTCAAGTATCATACTTGTTAACTTTTTCTCCATAGAGCTTTTAACTTGAGTTATAAAGCCACTACCTTTATATCCGAAACGCTTAGATATACCTTTACGTCTTATACTTCTTGATAAAACATAACCTAATGACTTCCAAGTTCTATCTGTAACTTTCTGAAACCTACCTTTCTTGTCTCTAACTTGAGGTCTTATACCTTTTGACTTTGCCCATTGTATAATGTTTAGCTGCATCTTCTCAAACTCCTCTTTGCTTCCTCTACCTCCTGTAGATATACCTTCCGATAAAGCTCCTGCATACTTTTCTGCCTTAACTTGCAGTTCATTGGCTACAACGCTATAGTCAAAAGACTTATCTAGCCTTCCAGACGCTTTAAAACCATCCTCTGATGCAGCAACCCTAAGTTTACTTTTTATTAGCTTACCAGCTTCGTTTAACGCTTCGTTTAAGTGTTTATTCTCCATTAACAGATACTTATTCCGTTAGGTACTTCTATTTCTATATCTGTAGTCCATCCAGCTAATACATTACCATAACTTTCCTTAAATGGCTCTGCTACAGGCGTTGTTGTTACTTGAAACTTAGAGTTAAACAAGTCTCCACGCATTAACTTCATTATAAGTGAGTTAATTACTTGAAACTGAGTATTCATAACATCGTGTAGGTTATCATTACCATAAAACTCGTCAAAATCACTAGGAGATTGGTTGTAGTCAACTATATCAGCACATAATACTTTTATTCTAAATGTAATAGTTCTTTCTCCGTAAGATGCACTATCGATTAGTAGATGCGACAATGGGAACATTGTCGTTTTATCTAAATCTAAGTCAGTTATGTCTCCGTAGGAGACTGTATTTACAGAAGGATTGCTTCTAAGCTCATCCCTTAATACATCTAATATGTCGTAAACGTGTTTCATTATCTTGTACTTTGTTTTATTAACTTATTCTCTAATTCGTTTTTCTCTTTAGCGTACTCTAGGTACATTAAGCATTGATGAATGGGGAGTGCTGTAACTTCGTCAATTCTTCTGACATCTCCTTGCGCAAGTTCAAGTATTGCTGGATAACCCTTCCATTTTCTTCCGAAACTACTTCTGAGTTGTTCTCCTTTTCCGTCTGATATTGACTGAGTATAGAGTCCATCGTATAATCCCCTAATTTTTTCACTAAACGATAAAAAAAAACCCTAGCACCTAAAGCTACATCTATTGGCATCTCTTTCATAAGGTCTGCGTAAAAGTCTGTACCTTGATACTCGTGTATTCTATACTTACCACCTATTTGCCATATTAACGGTCTGTATAAGACTGCCATAGCTCTATGTAGGCTCTTGTTATCCCAAATATAATTCTCTAAATCTTCCCATTCTCCATAAGACATCTTATCTAAGTTAGGTATTAGTCCAAATTCAACCTCTACTCCATCAGAACCTACCATTTTAAAGGTGTTTACTAATGGTGTTTGTGAATTTAAGGTGTCGTATAAGTGACCTATGATAGTATCAAAGCTAGAAACAGGTATTTTAAGTAATGATTTTAAATCTACATCACAAAATATCTCTAACATCTTTTTATTTAGAAAATCATTAGATTCGTTGTCTTTATTCTTGTTGTAAACGTCAATGAACTTAACCCAGTCCTTTAATTTAATGCCTCTTAGTGACTTAGGTATATTTAAGTTAAAATTTTGATTCATATATTATTTTTGTATATAAAGATAACGTATTTTTAAATTATATGTGTTAATAATTTGGTAGTCTCATTTATTTTTTGTATGTTTGCAAAGTATTAACAAATTAAATTTATATAAAATGAAAAAATTAGTATCATTAATTATTATTGCTTCTTTATTTAGCTGTAATAATGAAACAGAAGAACAAACAATGTTAGACAGACTTACTGAAGTCCAGTTATGGAAGTTAGATTATAGTTCTACACAATTAATATCATTTGACTACTCAGATAGTGTCTATGATATTCATCCATTTAATAACCAGCTAGGTTGTTATATAAAATTAAATCTTTCTGAAGTCCAGACTGTAGACATTGTAAAGAACTCATACTCTGAGCTTGAATTATTAATCACCTATATTGATGGGTACTCGTACACCTTGAGGTTCTATAACGTGAATGGTTATTACTTCCACCAAGCCATATACAATTATGAAGACAACCTGTCAGCTAAGACCCTTATGACCCCATCTGCATTAACTATATCAGATTTAAACCACTGTGATTAATGGAATTACTAGATTCAAATAGTGTAATAACATTTAAGAAGTTTAAGTGTCTGAGAACTAATCAGATATACGAGGTTGTTCAAACGGAGTGTACAGGCAGGTATATTAACAACGCTATCGATACACTTGTTCGTAGTGATGGACTAAGAAAGTCTTTTGCTAGAGCAGAGCTAAAAACTAGGTTTACTAATATAGAAGGTATACCAGAAAAAGATTATTTAACTAAAAAGAAGAAAAAAAGATGAAATTAGGAAAAAACAGAATAATAGACGTGGTTAGCAAGACCTCCCACTGGAGTACAACCGATTGGTTTGTATTGATACCTTCGATAGGTATAGAGGGTCTTATTAGTGGTAGAGGTGTTACAAATAATCTAGAAACTCGCAGGAGACAGAAGTATCACAACATTGATATATTCTTTACATTTCTATACTTCACAGCAAGTATAGAGTTTATATATCTTTGGGGAGATGAAGGGTGTTTACAATTAGTAGACGACGAAGGCGTGGAATTGGATATAGTGTACGAAGATTAACCTTAATTTAAATTATAATTATGACACCAAAAGAAAAGGCAATGGAGATTGCAATGAAGTTTGATAAAGACGGACAAACAGATAACGCTATTATATGTGCTTTAATTTGTGTAGATGAGGTGCTAGATGCAGTCACTACGATAGCAGATAGAAAGTTTGAATTTTACACCGAAGTTAAACAAGAGATAAATAAATTATAATTATGACACAAGCAGAAATTATTGAATTAGTAAGAGATATACATCCAGAAGTAGACCACGAAGGAGTGGATATAGTGTATGATAATGGTAATTATGACGTAGATGTAAGGTTTACCTCTTGGGATTGCTTATTTACTGTAGAAATATACTCTAAATCAAGCGAAATACCATTAGAGTTAACTTCTAGGACTATGACAGAGCTATTTGACTATACTGTAGACTTACATACAGAATATATGAGAGGCTTGACGGAATTACAGGAAACTAGAGATTATTTAGATATTTACAGATAATCAACAAAAAGCTTGCGTATGTGAATAATTATCCGTATGTTTGCAAAGTATTAATAATTAAACTAAAAATTATGAATGTATTATCATTATTCGATGGAATGAGTTGTGGACAAATAGCATTAGATAGATTAGGAGTTAAGGTAGATAACTACTTTGCGAGTGAAATTGACAATGACGCAATTAATGTAACTCAAAGAAATTATCCCAAAACTAATCAATTAGGAGACATAACAAAGCTAGACACGTCAATTCTACCTAGTATAGATTTATTATTTGGAGGTAGTCCTTGTCAGAGTTTTAGCAATGCTGGTAACGGAAAAGGTTTTGACGGAGAGAGTGGGTTGTTTTGGGAGTTTGTAAGGGTTTTAAGAGAGTGTAATCCCAAGTACTTCTTGCTAGAGAATGTAGTAATGAAAAAGGAATGGCAAGACATAATAACTAAATCGCTAGGAGTCGAACCTATAAAGATTAATAGTAGCTTAGTATCAGCAGGTCACAGAAAAAGACTCTATTGGACTAACATACCTAATGTAGAGCAGCCAAAAGACAAAGGTGTTATTATGAGTGACGTTATTACTCCTGAAGAGAATGTTGATAGTGATGTATGGCTTAAGGCTAAGAACACGTATTTGATGTATAAGAAGATAGACTTTACAGGTTGCCCTAGTTTAGCCTCTGTAGATGTCTACAATAAGAAGTACAAGACAGATAAGAAAGTTCCAACTTTAACTCTACCACATCACAACTCGTTAAGATTGTGGCAAAACGGAAGAATAAGAAAGTTTACAGCAAACGAATTGGAAGCTATACAGACTGTACCTAAAGATTATACAAACGTAGGGTTAACTTTAAATCAAAGACATAAGATGCTGGGTAATGGCTGGACTATTGACGTTATAGCTCATATATTTAAAAATTTAAAATAAAAACTAAAATATGCGAGTAGAAGATTTAACAAGTTATGAGAATGACAAGAGCAAAGTAACAGTCTTTATGGAGACAGATACTGACGGTAGCTATCACTTCCTTAAACACGTACAAGATAAGAAGACTGAAGATGGTCAGATAATTAGGTATTCGCTAGAGATGTTTATGGCAGAGTATTATTTAATTGAGAAGTTTATAAAAGACAATTTAGTAAACGACAGAAAATTTTTTAAGCAAGTTATGCAATTAAAAGCAAGTAGAAATGAATAAACCAGAAATAATAGAAACCAAAAAAGACCACTATAGAGTTTTCGTAGACGGAAAGGATATACTTGGCGAACAAGAAAGAAGTGATTTAAGGCATCTAGTAGGTGTAATTGATAACGGTATAAACACAGGAATATAATGGTAAGTAAAGAAACAATTAGTTATTTAAAGTCAGTATTAACGTCTCAGTTGCTTTTAGAAGCTAACGAAGAGCTAGTATTAACAAATCGCTACAAAGGTAGCTTAAAACAGCAGATAAACAGGGTAAATAGTATGTTAGAGCCTGTAGTAAGAGAAGAGTTTGATTCAGTATATCAAGCAGACCCAGAAATGACTACTAATATACTAAATAAGATAGATTCTGTAATTAGTACTATATCTAAGCTAGATTTAGATGAATTAGTTATTGTAGAAGGTCTTTTAAGTGATTACGAGGCTAATAAAGAAGAGTATCTAAAGAATGCTCAAGCTCAAATAGATGAAATATAATATGCAACAGAGAATATGTGACTGCCATCTTAGACTAGGTGGCTGTTACTGCTCTCTAATAAACACGAAGGAATATGACAAAGGAACAATACGAGATAGCGAAGGAGACAATAACTCAAGTAAACAACTACTTCGAGACAGATTGCAGAATAAAGAGTAGAAAGACTAATATAGTTAGACCTAGAATGTATGCTTGTAAGATAATTAGAGAACTTACTGGTATGACATTACAAGATATAGGAGATTTATTTGGTCAGAAGCACGATAACGTAATACACTCTATAAAAACAGTAAATAACGACTTAGAGGTAACACCTAAGTATAAGATGTACTACTTAGAATTAAGAGCTATAGTAGAATCATCAGATGTCTACAAAAATAGTGGCATAGCTAAGAAAAGTATTATAAGTGATATAAGACAAGAAGTGTACAATGCTCTTATGGGTAAAGATGCAACAGAACTACAACAAATATTAAAAACAATAAGATAATGAATACAAGAGAGAAATACATAGAGATGCTAGAATCAGAAGAACACGAAAGAAGAATGAGAATCATAGCTCAGAACGGTAATTCTGGTTTAAACTATGAGCAAGATATGCTTAACGGATTTAATAAGTCTGTTAAGCATATAGAGGTGGAGGCTGAGGTTGTTAAGCCTACAGAAGAGTTAGACCCTTCTTACTCCTGTACAGACTCAAGAATAGTAGCAGATGCTATTCTAAAAGCAGAAGAGAGAAAAGCTACACCTGTATTTAGTGGAGTATTAAAGTACTTTCCTAATGCTTTAAAAGAGGTGTCTAAGTGTAGTAAAGCAGGTAATGACCAACACCATCCAGATAAACCTCTGCATTGGGATATGGATAAGTCTAAAGATGAGTATGATGCTTTAACTAGACACTTAATAGACCATACTATAGACCCTTTAGATGATGATGGAGTACTACACTTAACTAAAGTAGCTTGGAGAGCTTTAGCAGGATTAGAAAGATATTTAACTAATAAACATTAAAAACAAATAGATATGGACAAGGAATTACTCAAAAGCGACAAATTTAAAAGAATAATAGAAAAAGCTGTGAAAAGTGGTGTTTACGAAGATTGGGGTTATGATGGAGAAGATGAATACCCTTATGATGCATTTGATGAAAACATAGCCACTAGCAATGTTATAGAATGTATTGAAAAGTATTTAATAAATGGAGATGCTATTAAAGAAATCAAAGAAGAAGAAATTAAGGAGGATTTTTCTTGGATATTTAACTAATAAATTATAAAAACAAATAGATATGAAAGCAGAAGACTTTATAAAATTAATAGAACAAAATAGATTCGACAAGATTAGTAAAAATGGGATGACTTTAATAGCTAAACGCTTTAGAGAATTGCAAAAAGTAGAAGAAACTTGGGAAAAGATATTGTGGAGAAAATCGATATAAAAACAAATAGATATGAAAACACCAATACAAGAATTAATAAAACAATTAGAAGATTTAAGAGATTCTATCTCAGAAGATGATGCTATGTATAGAGGAGGAGTTATAAACGCTATAAGATTAGCAGAAGGTATGTTTGAGAGAGAGGAGAAATTCCACCTTAATCTACTCATAGCTTACAATGAAGAGCTAAACCAACATATATTAAATAGCTAAAATATGTTAAACGAAAGCGATTTGGGTGAATTTTTAAATGAAAAAACAAATAGATATGAAAGAATACAGAATATTAAAAGAAACAACAACAAACACAAACAAAGTAACTTATTACATAGAACGTAAAAAGAAGTTCTTAATATGGGAATGGTGGAGTAAGGAAACTTACTATCATCCTATATGGGATGGAATATTAGTTAGCTTTGATTCATATGAAGAGGCTAAGAAATGTTTGGATAGGATTACAGATAAAATAATAGCAGAAGTAGTAGAATAAATTATGAGAGAACCATTAGTATTTTTATTCAGACTAGCAGTACTAGGTATATTAGCATTAACTTATATTTATATATCTAGGTAATGACTAACTGGACTACAGAACAATTAAAGAACCTTAAAGAAGTAACTAACCATAAAGTAATATATGATGGTTATGAGTTTGTGTGGATGTCTAAACCAGATAATATTTGGTCTAGGCATTACATAAGCAACTTTGAAGACTATAACAAACCTATGTCTTGGATACACCACCATACATATAATTGGGGTAAAGAATATAAACAAAGACAAGAGAAGTATCTAGCAGATATGAGAAGAAGTTTGGATATAGATGTTAAGATAAGAGAGATAAGTAGAGAAGCTAAGATAAAGACTAAAGAGAAGGTTAGAGAGATAGTAAGTCTAAAACCAAATATAACCAGTAAAGAGATAGCTGACATACTTGATATAACACCAAGAGCAGTAAATAAACATAGAATATGAAAAGAGAATCATTAGCATACAATAAGCATTTAATAATAATAGAACATAGAGCCATAGATAAATTCAAGCTAATAGTATCAAATCCTAAAGGCAAGGTTATTAGGTGGTACAATTCCAGAAACAAGAATATAGGTATTGAATCCTGTAAAAGATACATACTAGATTACGTAAATTAACATAATTATAAAAAAGTTCCTCGATTTGTAAAAGTTGGGGAACTAAATTATTTATTAAACACTAACAACCAGCAAGTTACAATACAGTAAAAAAACCCCTATAGAACCTTTTTAATATTTATTTTAAATCATTGAATTTTATTTGATTTCATTGAATTGAGCTACTACACATACCCATCATTCATTTTACGTTGAATTCATTTAATTGACCTACTACACATTACCAACCTTTGTTTTACGTTAATATCTATTCTAAGCCTCTCTAAGCTATTATATTATTTATATGGTATGTTAGTATTGATTTGTTGTTATGTAGCCTTAGATTGAATATTTTTATCGTGTTTAAGTTTACAATACATTCTCATCTATTCCCTTCTACATTCCCCAATATATTTGTATAGTATATTGATATAGTATTATAGTCTATTATAGGTATTATTTATAGTTAATTATAGGGTATAAAAAAACCTCACTAAATTAATAGTAAGGTATATTGTTGGTTGTTGTTTGTGTTATTCGAATAGCTCGTCTATAAAGTTTTTATAAGTGTACCATCTACCTGAATCTTTATATTCTAATAGTGTAACATTATAACCTATTCTGACAGATACATTTCTTAACCCGTGTCTAGTAGCGTACTGTTTAGCCCCTAGTAGTGTACTGCTGGTGTCTGTATGTATGTTTTTATTGTCTGTACTTCCGTATACTCTTATCATATCTTTATTTATTTAATTGTTTCTAGTGTTTTGATTACGTTTTTAATATCCTTCATACAAGCCCTGATGTTCTCCCTATCTAATGAGAACCAACCTAAGCCATCAACACCTAGTTTATTGTGTTTCTTACTTAACTGCTTTATCTGTTTATTTAGATCGTTTATTATTGTTACTTTCTTTGTTTTAGGCATCTTTATTAATTTTGCTTTCTAAATAACTTATTCTTCTTAAACAATCATCTGCAACCATATCGTTTAAACCTATATGTTTTAACATTCTGTATCGCAAAATTGGTAAGTGTTTTTGCATTTGTTCTTGTGTCCAATTAGTGTACTTTCTTCGGTAGTCAAATCGTTTCATAATATCTGTTTTTTATTGTTTCTTTTAATTTCCATATCTTTATTATTTAGTAGTTATTAAAATTATTGTTAAAATCATTGTAGAAATCGAAATCGTTTATTTCTAATTCGTTATATGTGTCTTCGATAATGTTGTTAATGTTGTTCATTTTATATAGTTTTTAAGTTATTATTAATTGCTTTATTGTAGTATGGTAGTAAATGCATCTGTAATTCAAATAACTGATTATAGCTCATTGAATAAACATCATATTTGTTCAGTCTGTTAAAATCCATTTTTACTCCTGATATTTTTTCTCTCATTTTAGCAATGTTAGAAATTATTTGCATTTCGGATATTGTTTTATTCATTATAATTCAATTTTAAGGTTATTATTAATTTGTTTTTTTATATCAGATACAATTTTAAATTTGTTGCTGTACTGGCTTCTAAATCTACTTAAGTCATTTGTAAGGGTAAAATCTACCATTTTGTTGTCTTCAACCCTATAAAATATAAAGTCTTTATTTGAGCGTATTATTTTTAATGCTGTTGTGATGCTTATTTTTACCATATCTTAACTGTTTTCGATTTGTGTTTTCAATTCCTCAACAGTTTCAACATCATAGGTATATATAATTTCCTCCCCATAAATGTACACTAACATATTAACAATCCTCTCAGGGTTTATATCTGTTGTAAATTCACCGAAATTATCTTCCTCATATTGTCTAACTTCATTAATAGCATCAAAAGTATCTATATTGTGAGTCTTTAGCCATTCAATAGCTCTACTATGGTATGTAATATAATAATCTTCATTAAATGCGTGAAAATGCCAATCCTCTTTATTTTCATTAGTTAAAATTCCATCGTTTATGCAATCTAATAGGTAATTTTTTAATTCTGTTTTTATTGTATTATTCATAATATTATTTGTTTATAAATTTGTTTAGTTCTGTTACTTGGTTTAATTCTGCTTTTGTTATTTCGATTGCTATTTGCTTTTCTAAAATATCCAGTTGCCCGTTAATATACCAATCATTTTTTAGGCTTGCATAATCTCTTAATTTTTGGATTGTTTCATTCATTAGATTAAATTTGAACCGTTAATTAATACGTCTTTTACTATTGCCACAAATGCTGGTAAGATAATTAATAACCCAATAGTTAAACCTGCTTTATCGATGTCATCCATTCTATTTACTTTTCTAATTGTTAGTTTTGTGTTTACTTTTAATTTTCTCATTTTGTTTATTTTTTAAGTTCGTTATATAAATTTATTAATTCGCCAAGTTCAGAGAAAGTCATTTCATCAATTTCATCACTAGTATACATTTTACCAATCTTTGGATGGTTTTTAATCATATCCCAAGGGTTTAGATTTTTCATATTATTTTAAATTTAATTATTATTGTTTTTTATTAGAATTACCATCCTACATCTTAAATGGCTGAAAGGGTTGGATTATATCTGGAGGACATACACTAATCTAGACGATGCGCAGAGGTTTTTTCCGTGATTTAAGTAATCAATTAATACAGATGATAAGACTGTAAACCTATTTTTGAAATTCTAATTTTTTAGTTTTTCCGATATTTCAAAGAACTCAGTACCTTAGTACTCTACAAATATACAATACTTTTACAATACAATCCTAATTTATTTTAAATTATTTTTTATTTATATTCATTCTAAATAACATAGGTATAAATTACTAATATAAGGAACGCGCGCGCGAATACAAAAATCTTTTTAATCTACCAAACATTTACAAGACTTTTTTTGTTTAAAATAATACTATTAAAAATGTATGTTTGCATATGGAAAATAAACGACATAAACAAATAAAATTACTATTTATATTTATTCTAAATAAGCTATTTATAATGGTTAAAAATAACAAAATTAACCCTCCATATTAAACATAGGGCATCATATTAAACGCACCCTCCATATTAAACATAACCCTCCATATTAAACATAAAACAAATGGAAAAAACTATTTACTACAAAGAATCAGGTTACAACAAAACTATTTACAACTTTTTTATAATAGACAGAAGTACAAAGTCATTCGTTTTTCTAAAAAGATTAGATAAAAAAGAAGAAGGTAATGGAGTTGTTGCTGGATGTATTCAATCTGACTCAGATATAATTAAATTAAGTAATAAGAAGTTTGATGTTTATTTTAGAGAATGGAATAATAAACATTTGATTGAGAATCACAACTACACTTACAGAGGAATATAAAATATTAAACATACCCCTCTCATAACAAAGACGGAGGGTATCATAGCAAAGACGGATAAAAATTAACT
>Ga0070748_1000370_pt1 | contig 22525 bp, 27 predicted proteins | sample VirMetDEL_Nov_12_FD_77015 | JGI IMG/M metagenome (GOLD analysis project Ga0070748, IMG submission 77015) | Aqueous microbial communities from the Delaware River and Bay under freshwater to marine salinity gradient to study organic matter... | ecosystem: Environmental > Aquatic > Marine > Coastal... | reverse complement strand
TCATGGGCAACAGTACCCCGGTCACAGGCAAGATCACGCTCCAATGAACTGCCAGGTCTCTTGGACCATCGTGCCAATGCATCTTTTTGGGATTGAGGGGCTGTGTGCTTCAGGATATGGGTGACAGAGTGATATATCTGCCCTTCTTGATCTCTGTAAACCCTGAATGGGCCAGAGTTATCTTGCTCCAGTTGCCATCGACGCAGTGACGCCAATATGTCTTGGGCGTCAAGAGGCTCCGTCATAATCCTCGTTCAATAGAGCTTCTGATTTTTCTTCCAGCCATTTACGCATTAGTTGGTTGGCCTTTGGCTCAATTAAATGGGCGCTCGAAACCCAGCCCCTTAGATGACCAACGACGACAGCAACGGAGCCATCTTCTAGAAACTCTGTGACTGTCTCGGGTAGTTCTGTTGTACCGGGCATTAAACATACGGCTCCAACACTAAAGTACCAGATCGCCGCCTCCCCGCAAGGCTATGTGCCAATTACGCAAGAAGCACAACTTTCTGTTTGGTTGCCACTCGTGTTCTAATTTAATGATGTCCTCAAGGGACGCCCGTTAAGGGTTAACTTAAACAACGTAAAGTTCATGTCTATTAGACGGTTTGCCATCAAGGTAAACGGTGAGTCACAACTGCTGCTCTCCAACAATCGATGCTCCGATCCACTAAGCGAAGCATCCAAAATCAAAAAACATTTCACCGGTAAACGAGTTAAAGCAGACAAAGATCACCAAAACCTTCGTGTTATTGACTGGGTTTATTCGGGCTACTGGGGCGTAGATGGCAAAGTCATTATTGATGACACTGAAAACTCAGTTTCATTCCGTGGCTTTGAAAACCTATATATGCCAGCGCAAAACTTTCAACGTTGTCTTCGCAATGGAGCAACAGCTTTTAAGTTGGGCAAAGAAGTAGAACGCGCCCTAATTGTTGAAAACAACCCTGAAATTGAGTTTGACGGGCCAGATACTGCACAAGAAATGTCTGAACACGGCAGATTCGTCAACACTAGCCCTGTAGTCAGGCAAAAAGTCACTAACTGGTGCACTCGCATTGTGATCCCTGAATGGTCCTGCACTTTTAACGTCACTATTGACGACGATCGAATCAGCATTGACTCCCTTGAACGTATCGCTAATGCAGCAGGACGTTTTGAAGGCTTAGGCACCTGGCGTCCCAGATACGGTCGCTTTTCTTCCGTACTTGAAGAACTAGAGGTTTGATGAGCTGGGCATCCGAAAGGTGTAAGTCCCATCCCACAGTGCCGAGCACCGCGCTTTGCGGCCGAGCGTTGTTCTGCGAATCGGTGCCTTGCGAAACCTTACAGAGCTGATTAAAGCTATGCCATCGTCCGCCGGTCACGATTAAACCGGCACTTCAACTCTTTCTGCAGGTGCATGAGCCGGGAAAGGGAAACTGTTGCTTCGCTTTGCCCCGCTGCGCTGATCATTGCAGTCCACGACAACCCGTTGCCCTGCCCCGCTCCACCATCGTTCTGGGTTCCGACTAAAACCCTGCTCATCACCAGCAGCCCTTCGTGGTGAAGCTGGTGAACCCATGCGCTGCATACTCCTGTCAAGCGCCGCAGGTCGTCCCACTACTGCTCGGAGCATTGCACCGCGAAGCTACGCCATCGTCCGTCCCAACGATCAATGGGACTCCTACCTTCTTTGGAGTAAATCCATGAATGAAATTCAAAAGCTTCAGACGATTGGCATCAACATTACAAGCATGAAAAAAGGCGACTCTTACAATCGCCAACAAGTTGAAGATGCGTTCTATGTTCTTGAACCTAATGTTCACGAAAAAATTGCATCCTATAACCGTGGAGAGAGACAAGACCCAATGTCTTTCGCTGTAAACAAACTCAAAACAACAATTGAAAATGTTCGCAGAGAGTTGGGATTACAACCTCTTGTCATGCGATCAGAAGATGGCGGGCTCAGAGTCTTGACTGATTCAGAAGCTGGCCCTTACCTAAACGCTCAAGCAAATGCGGGGTTGCGTAAACACAAAAACAAAACCAGCCAACTGTTTACGCATATCGATTCGTCCCAGTTAAACGAAAAAGACCAGAAGCAACTGCAAGCCGATCAAAGTAGACACGCTTTTATCGCAGCAGCAGCGCAAGGGGCAAGAACACAATCCTTGCGAATGCAACGCAAAGGATTAAAACTGCCTGACTACAAACAAGACTAAAAAAGGGGCCTTTCGGCCCCCTTTCTTTTAGCTTTCGCTAAACGGATCCTCGCCTGTCACCATTCGGTTCAGGTCAAATCCACCCTTCTGCACCTGCAGCCAAGCCTTTTCCATCTGAGTCTCGTTGTGCTCGTCCTCGTCACGGGGAACGATCAACAGCTCATAACGCACCATGTCAGCTTTGATCTTGCTCAGCTCGAAATCCCAGTCCAGCAAGTTCTTGCTGTACTTCTTGTTCAAACCATACTTTGCAAACTGACGTGCTAATGAAATGTGTGAAACTTCTAAAACTTGGACCCTATTCATGTCCCAGTTGTAGACAGGCCACGTCAAACATTGCTGTGGCTTGCGAATAGCTGTCTTGTCATAATTCATTGACTGGACATACTCAGAGCCAAGCTCTAAATTAATTTCATCAGAGGATGGTTGGTTCATGAAACGAAATGGCTTCATGGAGCCTGATGCTTTCGCTTCTGCCCAGACAAGCCAGTATTCAAGCGGGTCTTGCTCTAAAAGTGCAAAGTTTGCTGGCTTACCTTGCTCTAGTTTTGTATAACCAAGATAGTTGTCTTTTGACGAACTACCGTCATTCTCTTTTTCAAGAGACTCGATGAAGCCTGCAGAAAGTTTCACGTGAAGGTTGTCTAGTAGGTTGTCGCGTCAGTGCTTGACGCTCCAACAAGCTACAGACATTGCTGCACCTTGTCAATATGGGCTAAGATAAAAAAATCCGGCCAACTACCGCTAGCTGACCGGAAATGTTTACTTGTTCACTTGTCACTCTACATGAAACTTCTTGAGTTTGTCCAGTCACTTCCAGCTGGATTGGTGTATGCACCGATATATCGTAAAGGGGCACAAATGGCCTCTGGCAAGCCTGCTACTGGCAAGAACCCTCTAGAGGCAAGCTTTGATCGCAAGTTTGATGCTGCTGATGCTGCTCTTGCCATACAGCGCAATCCAGACCTTCAGGCCATAGGCGTCTTCACTGGCATTCGCGGTAATGGCATCGTCATCCTTGACGTTGACCTTGGCTTAAAAAAACTTCTCAAAGTCTGGGGCTCCTCCCTTGAAGGCGCTCCAACAATCACATCAACCAAGGGCAATGCTGCTAAATACCTTTTCCGCGTGCCTGAGGAGCTTTGGAGCAGCGTTGAAGGCAGAGGCTTAGGCGATCAGGACTATGAGATCCTTTGGAACTCCAAGCGGCAGGGGGTCATCTTTGGTGAATACCCTGGCAGCAAAACCTCAGAGCCTGGTCAGTACACAATTTCTGGTGATCTATCCAGTATTCCTGTCGCTCCAGATTGGTTGCTTGCTGAAATGAAGCAGCCTGCCAAGGCGATCAACAAGCGTGATCCTGATTTCACAGATCGCACCCAAGACGAAATCTTTGAGATCGTTCGTGACTGCCTAAATGTCATACCTTGCAAAGGAGCTGGATCCAGGGATCACTGGGTCAGGATTGGCATGGCAATTAATTCTGCTTTGCCCAATGAAATGGGCTTCATGCTTTGGTCTGCGTGGTCAGCAGAAGATTCTGATTACGCATCTGAATGGGAAAACGACAACCCTTGCGCTGATGTTTGGAACACCTTTAAAGGCAATGGCGTAGGTATCGGAACTCTTATCCACTTGGCGGACAGGGAGGATCCCAAACGACTCAGGTTTTCAGATAGTTTGGCCAAGGTCGTCAAATCAGCCGAAGAAAAAGTAGTCCAAGAGTTCCGCACAGCAACTCTTGAGTTTGAAGAGGTCATCCGCCGCTCCAAACAAATACTCGAACTTGATAACCCTGCTGAGGTCAACTACAAGCTCAACAGCCTTGCTTTACGGGCTGGATACAGAGATCAAAGCGCACTTGAAAAACTCATTGTTGATCAAATCGCTTTTGAGAAAAAAGTTGAACTTCTTACTGTTGAAGAGTTGATGGAGAAAGAAGCTAAGCGCGATTACTTGATCCCTGATGTCTTGCCTCATCCTTCTGTCGTCTTGGTCTATGGCGCTGGTGGTGACGGTAAGTCCACAGCAGCTTGGGCTCTTGCAGGGCATATAGCTTCCGGTAAACCATTCAAGGTTCGCGGAGCTGAAGTGCCAGTCGAACAAGGCCCTGTTCTTTTGCTAAATGGCGACCAAGGTCTGCCGCAGTTGAAAGAACAGTTGATCGAAGCTGATTTTCCAGTCAACAGTGACACTTACATCCGAAGTGACTGGCAGCTTCGTCGTTACGCCCAGTTCATCAAGCTGATGGAAAAGTATCAGCCAAAGCTTGTCGTCATTGACTCCTTGATTGGTTGCTCTGGCGGTGCAGCTTTTGACGAGAACAAATCCGAGTTCGCAACCCCCCTTTACTGGCTCACAAAAAACAATGGTCAGCTGTTTCCTGCCACCACAATCTTGATCATCCACCATGCCAACAAAAATGGAGGATTCAGAGGCACTTCAGCTATTCGTGACGCTGTAGATGAAACTTGGTCACTTCAGAACCCCCACAACCCTGAGAACAAACTTCAGAACCGCCCAATGAAGGACCAACGGGTTGAAAAGCATGAACGGCTCATCACTATCGAAAAAAGCCGCTCTGGTCGCTCTGGCACCAAGCTCAAGCTTGGGCAAAACGAAGACCTTGGTTTTTATATCGAAGACTTCACGCCCGAAATGGATCCAGAGGACAACACTCCTTCGTCTGTTGCAGGTCGCGTTCTTAGCCGCCTTCGCACTGCTTTCCCTGAGTCACGCACCAAAACGGATCTACTTGCTGACCCTTTGGTTGCTGGGTCTGCTGTCGCGATTAAGAAAACGCTCCAACGAATGGAAGACCGTAAGTTGATCGTCTCTTACGTCTTAGAAGGATCTCGCTCCAAACATTATCAAGCTGTTCTCGCGTGCGGAGAGGGTCAGAAACTGTCCCCTTCTACTAGTAAACCCAGTGCTGGAGCGTTATCTGAAGGGGGACAAGACATGGGGGACAATCCACTCTGTCCCCCTTTGATGGATGGAGCGGTTGAGATTGAATTAACTGAGGAACAAAGGGGACAACTCTAGCTGTCCCCCTTGGGTGTCCCCATGCAAACCCTTTAGCATGACTGGCTTTTGACCAATAGGGACACTTTTTACATCTATACGCGCGAGAAGCCTTTCGATGAATTGGAGCGAAATCCTTACCAAGGCTGGTGTTCCCGAACCTCCGGGCTACCTTGAAACCGTTGCTTTGGTACGCTCCAAACCAAGAGTTAAATCGTCCAACAAATCCAAAAAACCTAAACGTAAACCCGTAAAATCACGGCATGAAAAGAGTCGAAACCTACCTCCCGGAAGAAGTCGCCAAACGTCTTTCTGATCAAGCAGAAAGCATTGGCGTAAGGCGATCAGAATTGATTCGCGACTTGCTTCTTAATTCACAAACAAGTTTCAACATCACCCCTGATGATTACAACAAAGCTGTCGTTAGGGTTCGCAAGCGTTGCGGTTATCTGTTGGGGCGTCATCAAGCTGAAAGCCTTGTGGCATCAGTATTTGCAGAGTTCTCAGGAGCAAGTCTTCGTGCAGCAAAAAATTAGTTTCTACTACTGCCAGGTCGAAGACGAAGACAATCATTTTCCTTTAGCCATTGCTCGCTTTACTGCCTATGACGAGGATCACAGGCCCTTATCGGTAGAGCAAGTTACCTATGAAAGTGACTCCAATTATTTTCAACGGCAAGTCTCTGCAGCTCTTTCGTGCGGCGTAGATGTCAGCGTCATCACTGCTTCTCCTATGGAAGACTTTGCCTGGATCAACAAGCTTTCTAAATACGCTTGAGATAACGTTCCACAAAACACTGGCTGGAGCGATGACAGATGTCCCTTCCAAAATCAGGGCGACAGCTGATGTTAGATCGGCTTTACGAAGCAGTTAGATCAGCAACAACAGCTGATATTCAAAGGGCTGCAATGCTCCTTGAAGGGGCCAAAAAGATTAGATCAGGGTCAAGCCGTCAACGCTCTTCTGCTCGATCAGCACAGGCAAATGCTTGGAAGAAAAAAGTTGACGATTCAATATCATGGTAATGTTAATCCATTGTTGCACTTAGGAATGGCCAATAGGCACGGAGATCGTATCCGCTTTAGCGTGCTACTGGCTGAAGATTACGCTCAACTCTTAATCGAAGAGGCAAACTCTTTAAATCAAAAACCATCTTCTTTTATAAGAGATCTTGTTTACCAGCACGTGCAGTACAAGGTTGCGCTTGAATCAACAGCTGACACCATCCTTAAAGAGCTAGAACATAACTGATTCCAGTTCAGCAACACGTTCCACTGCTTGCCTAAGCAACTTTCCCTGGTGCCAGCTTTGGCGTGCCATGGCAACACAAAGCCGAGACAGCACATCAATATTCTCGCAATCTTCGATCTCCCTTACGCTCCGTTCCAACGACAGCTCTTCTTCAAGGCTTTGCGTTACTACCATCCACTCCATTGATGGACCGTAAGATTCGTTTTTCGGAAGCATACGGTTCCTCCGTCTTAAAACGTATGTAATCACCTATAGCCGGGAATAACCAGTCCTGCACCGGCAAGCAAGCTTCCCAATTCACAGGCTGAACGCAGTTCATCACGACTGTTGTCCAAAACGCGCTGACATACCCCCAGTTCATGCAACGCTCGGCATCACGGTTAAATGATTGTTGTAATTACCCGTCAAGGCGTAGCTATGCAATGGAACGTTATTCATTACGTGAAACACCATCTGACCAATCTTTAACCCTGGATACAAAGGCAGGCCATGGTAACGACGCTCATTCTTCAGTTCAAGCGTCAGTTTGCTTCCGTGCCAGCCTGGATCGCACCAACCAGCAAGAAGATGATTAAAGCCTTCTCTGGCACGGCTTGACTTGAGTACAAACTGAGCGGAGATGTCGTCAGGGAGATTAAAGCACTCACGTGTTTCAGCCAAGCAAAAGCTGCCGGGCGATAGCCAGTACGGATCATCCTTTGTTGCTTTTGCAATGTCTACCCGAAACAACTCCCTTTCTGTTGGCGACTCACACATCAGGTGATTGCCCAGCACCACATCAAGGCTGGCTGGATTGACTAGCTCTGGATTAAAAGGCCACACCATCTGGCCACCTTCGCAATGAGACCGAATCTCCCAGTCACACAGAACTGCCACGCCTTAAAGATAAAAACGTACCTTAGCTCTCATCTACAAGAATCACCCAGCCCGTTCCAACACCGTCAACTTCCCAGCGCGGACTAAATTCAGACTGCCTTACTTCGACCTGTTCTCCTCCTGCAGGAGTCGAATGCCCCCCTTGCAGTAGATCAGGCTTGCCGCGTGGATCTTGCATGACCCAGCGTGGATCATCACTGTTCTTTCCCTTGTAACCAGTAATCAAAGACCAATGACCACAGTTGCCGCTGTCGCATTGTGGTCGTTCGCCTTGCGACAAATCGCCCTTATGCAACCAACCAACCAAAACCGGTCTGCCCATTTCAATTTCCATCTCAATCATTTCTGCATCACCGTCAATCCGAAACTCAACATTCAAACCCAAGCTTTTCAGCGTTTCAATTTGCGCTCCAACAGCTGTTGATGGGCCAAACCTTTCACGGATTTGATTGTATTCATCATCCGTTCCAACACGCCTATACGTTGCGGCAACCATTGCTGCTGCTGAACTGAAGCACTCTCGGTAGCCCTGACCACTGGCGTTATCGAGCTGGCTGAAATAAGGGGTATAGATCTCTTGGTCAATTCCTGATGCTTTCCACGCATCAAACCAGGCGGCATCGTCATCAAGTAACTCCTCCGGCAAGGAGTCTTCAAGCTCTTTAATAGCGGCAAGTTGGTGAGGAGTGCCACGGAACCAATGGAAGAAGGGCAGTAATGATAAGGCCACGATTACGAACCAAAACCACATTTACTTTTCAACGCGAGCCTCTGGGAAAAGTAGATCCTGCACATACTTGCAAGCAACGTCGTCAAGCTGATTGTCGGTTTGCTCGCTGATCTTGATCAGACAATCCATCAATAACTGTTTTACAGCTTTTGATTTGATGAAGCTGAACAGGATTGGCTTTAGAAGTAAAACCATGGGATCGCTGTATGTGCCGAAATTCTAGACCCGGTTTTGATGACCCTCAAGCCTGGCAACATTTTGCTCTAGATCTGAGATTCGAGCGAATAACTCCTGATCTCTAACCCTGAGATCAGCATGGAGAACATCCATGCGGCTCGCTAAATTATCGACAGCCGAGGTTAAACGCACCAACGAGTCCCTACCGTTTTGGCTTTCGCGGTTTGCACCCCGAACACCGCTAGCCGCCACGCCTATTGACGCACCAGCAACAGCAGCCCAGATTTCAACCACCATTCGACCTCTAGCGTGAACTCATCATGGCAGAAGAACAGGCTAAGCAAGAGCAAGAACAAGACAACAATTCACGCTTAGGTGATGTCATCAAGGTTGTCTTGCTCGGCTGGGCAATGGCAATCCTGACGGCAAACTACCTTGGCGTCTTCAAGCAATCCCTTGACCCTACCTACCCCGCTTCCATATTGAGTGGAACGGCAGCTTCCTTTGGTCTAGCCGTTGGCGGCAACAAGAAAGCAAAAAAAGAAGAGCCTACAATTAAGGAACAAACCCCTACGTCCAAGCCAAAATGAGACGTTTTCTTTTTGTATCGTGCCTAACATTCTTTGCGATAAGTCCTGCGTCAGCGGATATGACGCACAGGATCCAATCCAGTATTTCGCTAACTGTTGATGGAGCAGCGTCCCAAGCAGTCAGACTTCCGAGCACATTATCTGTATCTGGCTCTAACGTCACTTTGGGTACTGCTCCTAAGTTCGGGAGCTATAGCGCCGGGACCGCTCTTGGTTACACTCCTGGCGTGTTTACTGTTACTACTGCTGGTGACAGCTTTTCTTATTCAGAGTCGTTTATAGGCGGCGATAATACGCCAACTGTTCTTTCAACAACAGTTACGGCAGGAGTTGTCCCAGCACTGCCTACTTTTGGCAATACGACAACAACAGCAGGCGGAGTTGCTGGAACGCTGGCTGGAACAATTGCAACAGACGGTGCGCTAACTGTCACGGCTGGTGGAGCTGGTACTACTGCGATTGGTCAAGTTATCCAAGAACTCACAATTAAATAATGCGCGTATTATTGCTTGCTCTTTATGCAGGTTTTGATCTATTAGCAACTGCCGCTCCAGTAGCGGCAATTCCTGTTGTTCCAAACTTTCAACAAGGCGTGTTGTCTTCCACAACAAGCACCAAAACAAAAGTCACTGAAGTGATTAACTCTTACGAGTACAGAACAGGTTACGAGTACAGCGCAAGCGGAACAAACATTGCTCCTGTTGGCGGCGCAATTGCTCCGGCTAGTCTGACTTCAACAACAAACACGTTAAATGGTGTTTCTAGTCGTTGGACTGGTCTTGACCCTGCTAGCAAACCTGTCTGGAACATCGTCAACCAAGGCGCATCGTTCCAATTTGTTGAAACGCTCCAAGGGCCAGGACTCACAAATCACACCCTGATTAACAGGGAAACAGACATTGAATCTTTAACAGAGACGACCAGCACCTTTAGTCAATGAAGCGAGTCATCGCAACGCTTTTGCTGCTAACCGCTCCAGCACAAGCACAGGTCTCAAGCACTGCCGCTCCAGTCGCAAACAGCTCTGGATCAGTTACAAACCAAGCTGTTCAAGTCGTGCCAGCAAGGCAATTCACTAACACGTATGGCTCAGGCATTAGTTGCCAAGGTGCAACGCTAAATATCAACCCCTTCATAAGTACAACAACAGGTTGGGCGGACCCTTACGAGAAATATTACAACGAGCCTGTTTATGACACGATTGATGTTGTTGGTGCGTTTGACCCTGAAGGCAATCCTGTCCCAGATGGCAGGCCCGATAATCCAGGCGATGTCCTTTTTTACAAGCCAATGCGGACAGGGCAAAAAACTAACTTCTCGATTAACGGCGGCATCACTGCCACAATTTCGATACCGCTGGATCGTCATCACGTACGAACTTGCCGCAAAGCCGCCGAAAAACAAGTGGCGCTTTTAGACGCAACACTTGCAGATAAAAGGCTCAACTATGAAATTGCAAGGCTGAAGAACTGTGCAAACCTGATGAAGGAAGGTGTAATGTTCCACCCCAAATCGCCCTACTCTCGGATCTGTGCTGATGTTGTCTTAACCAATCCGCCTGGCGTCCTTCCGCCCCACATCCATTCAATCCCTAGTTCTTCAAAGACCGTTGAAACTTCCGGCGCTGCCAAGCTGACTCAACAGCAGTAGTTTTCCCTAGCTTCTCCTTAATCTTCTTGATTGTCTTTTTGACAAGAGGCTTGATCACCTTCAGCAAAATATCGCCTAATGGTTTGGCTAGGACTGCCGCTGTTGTTGCGACAACCGCAATCGTTGCAGTCGTGACCACAACAGGCGAGCCAGGTAAATGGTTGCCGAGAATCGCTGGTATGTCCAACGGCTTGAATTGGGCTTTGCATTCTCCATCAACACGCTTGTAACCAGTGATGACAGCAGTCTGAAGCTTATTTTTAGCTCCTATAGGTATTGCGTCCGGTGGCGGACATGGCAGTTCTGGAGCTACATTTGGAATGCCGGTTGGGTTGGACGCCTCCGGTGAAGGGGACTTAGCCGGTTGTTGGGAGGCAGCCGGCTCTTCTTTTGGTGGCTGAATAGCAGGTGGTTTTGCCGACCCATAGGTCAACGTTCCAGGTGTAATGTCCATCGCGTTAAACGATGGCATCGTTCCATCGCAAACAACAAAGTTGCCCTTTGGGTCATTGTCGTAAGCCTTGTCGTTTCCGGCCTGTGTATTCCTGGTCTCAACGCAGCCCGGCATCTCAGCTACTGGAAAACCAAGCATCAATGTGATTGGTGGCTCTTGCGGAAGGCTTTGCGGCGGTATACCTCTCCAAGCTGGTATTTCTGGGATGGCAATACGCTCCACCGCAACTTGCCCCACGCCAATCTCGGGGATTTCAGGCATCTAAACGCAAAATCGCACGATTCAAATACCAAGAAGCTTTTTGCAGGTCTTGTGACGCATTGCCTTTATGCCACGCACGCAGTAGATATTTCAACGTTTGCCCCATCAAATAACCAACGACTGGTTCAGGGGCTCCAGCCACCACATCTTCAATAATTTCGATTGCTTCTACCCGACCTTGGGTGTAATGAAAGGGAGAGTTTACCGAATCAATCATGGAAGCTTGAAAGGCATCGCCGGGCCAGTTGCAGCCGGTAGTTCCGGCATCACCTCGTCAATCTGGCCAGGCACCATGTCGGTCACTAGCTCTGTCAGCTCTAACTTCAACTCGCTCATGTAATACTTCGTCAGTGATGGAATCCGCGTGTAAAGCAGCAACGATCCAACAACCATTGAAGCCGACATCACGAAGCCAAGAGTGGCAAACAGGTTGAAAACTTTTTGCATGGTGAAAGTCCAAAAAAATACCCTTCCTTGGTGTGAGGCAAGAAAGGGCGGGTCTCTTCCGATTAAAGGCTAGCTCAGAAGCTGTACTTCATGCCGATCTTAGATCCCACAGAAGGATCGTTTTCTGCGGTGATGAAGCTCAGCTCGCCATAAATGCCAAACTGCTCTGTTGCTTGGACGCTACCGCCAATCTTGCCGGACAGTTCAAACTCAGTGTCTTCGCCTTGGGGTGAAACAAGAGCTGGGCCGCCTTGCACGTAATAGCTGTAGACACCTTCGCTGCCTTCAAAACCAACGTGAAGATCAGTTGTTGCGCCTAAATAATCGCCGCCCGAATAACCAGCGTTATTCTCAACGTTGACATAAGGGCCTGCCAAGGCAGCTGAACCAGCGAGAACACCAGAAACAGCTACTGCGAACGCTTTGATCATTTTTAGAAGGGGTTGAGTTTTCTTGAGCCAGATTAGCTGGCCCAGTCAATGGACAGTTTTGAATGTGATCTACAGGATCAGTTTTCATCCGTTCCAGGGAACGTTGAGAAATGACGCTTATGTAAGCCGGTGTAAAGACCACGCTTTGGATGATCAGGCTTGTCGCGACCTTCAAGCTTGTAGAGCATGTCCATCCAGACAACGCGATTGTTCATCGCAACTAAATCTTCTGCCCCTGGCTTGCAGGGAATCATTGGATCAGGTCTAGCTGCCACGTCGTTCATCCTCGTAAAGGTCATCGTCTGGATCAAATGCCAAGACAAGGGCTGTTAATACAACCCCAGCCAGCACACCAAAGGCAAAGGTCATTACTCAGCAGCAGCCCAAGGCAGACCTGCAGCTTTAGTTGGAGCGCGTTGCTCATCAAGCTGAGCCTGCAAAGCAGCTTCGACTTCAGTGACTTTTTCTGCAGTCAGCTTTTCTTTGACCCAGCCGACAACGATCTCAGAAGTCAGATCAGCAAAAGCAACTAGCGTGTCAGGACGCTCGAAGCCGATGCTTCCATACGCACCAGCAGAGTAGGTGTCGTCTGCAGCTGAAACGGTGTAGTGAGCAGTGAAAACGAAGCCATCGGATGTTTCACGATCCAGATTGGCAATCGCCCAAGTAAAAGTTGTAGCCATGATGAGTTAAGACTCCAAAGGAAGTGTAATAGCAAGGCCCCACGTTGCCATGGGGCGGAATACCGCTAGGCGATACCAGCATCAGATAGACGCTGTTCAAGGGTTTCGATCTTTGCCATTGCTTCTTGCAGTGCTTTGATTGCCATCCACATCATTTTTTGCTCTTTGACACCTTTTCTAGCAGTTGTCGGATTTGTTTCAAAAGTAGATAGGACTTGAGGGCTAATTGTTTCAATTTGCTGAGCGATGACACCGTAACACTTATCTTCGGAATTATCTTGCTCATTGAAATGAAACTGCCTTAATGTCCATTGCTTTAGTTCGCTCCAGGTGCTATCCATATCAACAATGTTTTTTTTCTCACGCTCGTCAGAAAGATTAACATTGTTGCCGGAGAAATTATAAATGCCTCCGTCTATTCCAACATAATATCTGTAACCATTTCTTGTTGCATTTAAGTTGTAAATATGATTAACACCAATATTTGACGCTGTGTTAGTAACAACATCTACACTTGCCGTGCTACCCGTTATTAATTGAACGCCAGTGCCAGCAGAAGTGGAAGCACTAGATTTCCCAATTAAAACATTTCCCGAGCTGTCGATTCGCATGCGCTCGCTTGGACTGCGAGAGCCTGTGCTGCCATTTGTATAGAAAAGCAAATCACATAATTGATTGGTGTTGAAGTGATTTTGACCGCCAATGCCTGCATAAATACCTGAACTGCTCCCATATCCAAACAACAACTCTGCTGTATTATTAACTGTTTTAATAAATGTAGTTGCACCCGAGCTGTCGATTCGCATGCGCTCGGTTCCGCCTGACTGCAGAACTACAGCATCAGAATTAGTGTCGCCAAAAATACCACCGATGTTGTCACCAGTTGAAGCTGTAAATTTAATTCCTGGTTGTGAACCAACACCTCCTGTATTTGCACCTTTGATTTCTAATGTCTGACCGTTGCCAGCACTTTCAAGCAATGTAAGTCGAGATGAACTAGATAAGCTTGAAACTCCAATCCCAACATTTCCCGAGCTGTCGATTCGTAGGCGCTCGCTTCCGTTATTCAAGAAAATCATATTTCCTGCTTCTCTATTGTTGATATAAGTATCTAATCCAAACTCAATAAGACTAAAACCATCGCTAGCGCCTGTGCCAGTAGTGGAGTTTTGCAGGTATATATAAGGATTCGTAGCCTCGTAGATCTCAAATGTTGTATTAGGGTTGGTTTTTCCAATCCCAACTCTGCCCGCGCTGTCGATTCGCATCCGCTCTCCCCAGCCACCACTATATGTTTCAAAAGCAATGTTTCCACTAGCAGTTCGAGAACCAATTACACCTGTATTTTCATTATTTCTTGCACCAAACCACAAGCCAGCTGCATTCCCGGATGTCCCTTCGTATCCAGTCATGAACAAACGCGTATTGGCTGTGCCTGCTCCCGTGCCATCCGCTAAAACAGTTAAATTTCCATCACCAGAACTCAGGCTGGAAACGCCAATCCCAACATTTCCCGAGCTGTCGATTCGCATCCGCTCAGCAGTTGTACCGCTTGAGCGAGTATCAAACCTTAAATAACCGTTGCTACCATCAACTCGTTTGCCGTAAATGGCAGCATGAGCACTTGAAGTAGTCCAGCCGCTTGTAGTTGACTGCCAGTAAATTCCATTGCCAGAATCAGCAGCTGTTGAATTGGTTTCAATAAATTGTTCTCCGCGCAAAGTGAGACTTTGACTAGGCCCCGTGGTGCCAATCCCAACATTGCCCGAGCTGTCGATTCTCATCCGTTCGGAGCCACGAGTATTAAAAGCAAGTGTCCCATTAGTAGATTCTTGAGCATCCAGAATCACACCAGCGTCATTGCCAGTTTTTTGGAACGTAGAAATTTTTAGACCAGAGCTTGTAATACCAAATGTAGCTTGTGCTCCGTTAGTTGTACCTGAGCTGTGAAATCTTGTCTGTGGAGAAGTTATGCCAATCCCAACCCTGCCCGAGCTGTCGATTCGCATCCGCTCGGTACCAGCAGTTGCCCATTTTAAATAATTTGCGCTGTGATCATACTGAACATATCCTTGATATTCTGCAGAACCAGAAGTACCATCAGAGAAGAAAATTGTTCCAACACTGCTTGTACCAGAACGCAGAGTGATTCCGCAATGACCAGAATCTGCAATAGTCAAATTATCAGCAGTAGCTTCACCTTCAGTTGTCGTACCAAGCAACAGCCTGCCCGAGCTGTCGATTCGCATCTGCTCTGCACCGCCACCACTTGAGGTAACAAATGCAATATTGCCGGCCTCTGATTGAATTGCTAGATCCCCATCGGTGCCCGCATTGTGTATATCAGGAGCGTTGCCAATCCTGCCGCTAACGTTACTGTCATCAGCCTTAGTCCACAAAATGTCATCGTGGCTTACTAAATTATCGGTTGTGATCTTGCCTGTAATCGTGCCGTCAGTAACAACTTTTTCTAATTTGATGCGTGGATCGTTATTGCCAACAGTGCTGCGTTCTACAAATTGTGCTCCATCTTCAACGTCCAACATTGACTGAGGGCTTGAAGTTCCGATGCCGATGCGGTGCTCAATATTTGTACTACCTGCAGTGGTGTTAATATCCTGAAGCCGCATGATTTCATAACCATCGACATAAAAAAGCATCGATTTACTTGATACATCATTGTATTTAATTGAGCCTGTTCCTTCTGTATTGCCAAAATTAAGCTCAGCACCGTTCCCGCTACCTGAACTAGACCCATTCTTTAACCATAGCTTGCTCTCTGCATTAGCGGTGCCAATAACAACATTGCCGCTAACAGTCAGCGTCGAATCAAGAGTTGCTGCACTAGTTACATCTAACGTTCCAGGGACATCAACGTTGCTTGTAAATTCAACGCCTGACCCACCGGAATCAGTCTGCAGCAATTGACGCGCAGTGCCGTTTGCAAGCTTGCTAACTGCAATCTCTGCACTTGCATTAATGTCAGCATTGACGATCGTGCCGTCAGTGATCATCGTGCTAGTAATACTGCCCGTGTCGCCTGTCGTTATTACCGTTCCAGTAGTATTTGGCAGTGTAATCGTGCGGTCTGCTGTTGGGTTTGCAACCGTTAACGTAGTTTCATGATCATCAGCCGCTGAGCCTTCAAAAACAATATTTGCATTATTAAAAAGTAGATCGCCGGTCATGGTGTCGCCGCTTGCATCGACAAACGTGCCGGACTCACTGCGCCATGCAGTGCCGTCATAAATCTTCAGCACATACGTTCCACCGGTTGTATCCAACCACTGCTCTCCCTTCTCATTACCCTGCTCACCACTGACCGTACCTGTGCCAGTTGTGGTCCCACTTGCCGTAAAGACAACACCGACCGCATTTGAAGACGCCCCAACAGTTGTAAAATCTGACGTTCCAACCGTCAAGATCTTATAAATCGTATTAGCGACCAACGCTGTTGCAGCCGTACTTGCTGGCGAAGCATTTGGCGCAGTCGTTCCAATATGGACCGGACCAACCTTGACTAGATCGCCATTGCCGTCTTTAAAGAACAGACCAGGGCTAGCAAGATTAGTGTTAACAGCAAGCTGTCCATCCGACATTGCGGTTGGCAGAGGACGCTTATTTGCTGTGCCAGAACGCAGGTGCTGAAGAGCCATCCTTAATACCTGTTGCCAGGCCGGAAATTATGGCTCTATCTTACGAGACTCAAAAACTGCCGTCATCAAGCTGGCTGGTCAATGCAACCGTTCCAGTCAAATTAGGCAACGTCACGACACGATCTGCAGTTGGATCGGCAACCGCCAAAGTTGTCTCAAAGTCATCAGGGCTAACGCCTTCAAACACCAGCGATGCGTTCTCATCAAGCAATAACTGACCACTAATTGTGCCGCCAGCTTTTGGCAATGCCAATGCAGCCAAGTCATACGCGGTCTTAACGCCATTTGGTGTGGCGGCAGTTGTTGTACTAGAACTTGCAACGCCATCAGTTAGCTGCAACACGCCAACAGCACTTGTCGTGCCAGTCGTGACCGAGATAACAGGCGTTACCGTTCCAGTTGCAACTTGAATTGGAGCGGTGCCAGTGACGCTGGTGACGGTGCCAGCCTGATTAGCAATCCACTCAAGGCCAGTTGTTTCGCTGCTATTAGCGCTGAGGATGTAACCATTTGTCCCAACGCCAAGCTTGTCCAGCGTGGTCGTACCAGTAGGAACAATTAGATCGCCTTTTACATAAGAAGCAATCCCAGTACCACCACGAGCTACAGCCAGCATTCCGCTGGTCAAGTTGGTTGCAACGCGGCATTCGTTGCTAACTTCTTCAAGTGCTAGTTGTACGTTCGTGCTACCAAGGCTTGCTGCAGGTGAAAATGCAACATTATTGGCCGTTTGCGCCGTATAAGTAGACGAAACATCAATTTCAATCCAGCTTGATCCGTCTGACAAAAGAATGTCAGGCGGCGCAAGAGTTACCGTAGGCGCTGGCGCTGTGCCCGTACCACCAATAGAGACAACAAGGTAATAATTTGAGTTGTCTGAGCTGGGAGAAGGTAAAGCATTGCCAACACTTATCCCTAGGGCAGCACCCTCGCCAGTTACGCTTGCAACTTGGTTTGTTGTTGCGTTGTAAGTGCCAGCAAGAATGATTGCACCAGCCGAGATGCCAAGCGGCTGCCAAACGTTACCGTCCCAAACAAAGAAATTTCTTTCAAGCGGGTTATAAAACAGCTGACCCTTGAACGCAGCAGTAGGCAGTGATTCGCCAAATGCAGTAACAGAACTATCAGCAAGCTTGTCTCCAGTGATTGCACTATCAGCAATACGGTCAGTCAGGAACTCGCCCGTTGTAATCTTTGCTGCATCAAGATCAGGAATATCTGCATAAAGCAGAGCAGTTGCTGCAGTAATATGGCCTTGGGCGTCAAATGTAACGCCACTAACTGTTGCTGCAGTTACGCTATTGCTGTGATCTAATGTTCCACTTGTAACTGCTAGACCTGTTCCAGGCTGGATAATGCCCTTAGCCGATGCTGTTGCATCAGGCAGATCAGTTGGGACCAGACTACGGAATGTTGGTGCGGCATCCGCTCCAGTAGCTGGACCTGCAAATACACTGGCTGCGACTTGCGTGTCAAGTGACAGCGATAGATCAGTTGTAAATGCAGTTGGGTTGCTAACAACAACAGCGAATGGAGTGGACTCCGTAACTGTTATCGACTGGATACCAGCAACTTGTGACCACGCTTCTCCGCTCCAGCGGTACGCAATGCTTGTATTAGTGTTGTACCAACCTTGGCCTGTGTAATCACCTGTCCCAGAAGGGGTAGAACTGCTAACAATGCAGGTTGCCTGATCACCAATCTTTGCTGCGGTAACTGAATCAGCGTGAAGCTTGCCTGTTGTTACAGCGCTAGTGCCAAGATTTGCCTCAAGAACAATGCCATTCTCTAACGTTGTTACAAACGCTCCAGTGCCGCTGCCTGTTACAGCACCGCTCAAAGTAATTGTTTGATCGCCGGTATTTGTTCCGCTGCTAGTTCCGCTAAAAACTGATCCGTTTGTCCAAGTTCCAGTAGAGGTAGCTAAATCTCCAAGACCTAATGTGGTGCGTTGGTCTGCTGCAGTTCCATCATTAAGTAAAGCTCGACCAGCAGCTGTGCAAGCAATTTCTTCAATTAAACCGCCGTTAGCGCTACTGCGACCAAGAATTATGTCAGTGTTAGTTGTATTTTGAATCTTTTCATAAGTAACTGCGTCTGATGCAATATTGGCGTTTTCTACGATTCCAGCAGAAAGACTTGTCGAAAAGGAGCCAGTACCTGTTCCTGTTACCGCGCCAGTTAATGTAATCGTCTGGTCGCCAGTGTTAGTGCCAGAAGTTGTACCACTATGTGTTCCCGTAAACGTGCCGCTTTGCGTCGCTAACGTTCCAAGGCCAAGTGTTGTTCTCTGTGCTCCGCTGTTGGCATCATCAAGTAATGCGCGACCTGCTGCAGTACAACTAATCTGCTCAATTGTCCCTGCACCAGCAGTTGCACGACCTAGAAGTACATCTGTGGCAGTTGTATCTTGCAGTTTGTCGTAAGTGACAGAATCGGGAGCAAGGTTCGCCTCTCCAATAATCCCTGCGGCAATTGTCGTCGCAAACGTACCAGTGCCACTACCAGTAACAGCTCCCGTCAGCGTGATCGTTTGATCGCCCGTGTTAGTGCCAGAAGTTGTGCCCGAATGCGTTCCAGCAAACGTTCCGCTTTGTGTAGCTAGCGTCCCAAGCCCTAATGTGGCGCGTTGAGCTGCAGCATCAGCATCGTCAAGCAACGCTCGACCTGCTGCTGTTAACGAGAAAACTGCATACGTGTCAGAGGCAGTCGCGTAAATACCTTGATCCGCAGCAGTCGTTAATCCTGAAATTGACTGCAACCCAGCGTCATAAGCCTGGACATCCGTCCCGATTGCTACGCCAAGGTTTACCCGTGCATTGGCAGCATCACTTGCTCCCGTTCCACCATCCGCAATGGTGATGTCTGTAATACCAGTGATCGTGCCACTGGTGATGGTCAGGTTTGTAAGAGTTGCGCCATCAGCGTCAAGCAGGGCAATTGTGCCAAGACCTAACGTTGTTCTTTGAGCTGCGGCACTTAAGTCATCTAATAATGCTCGACCTGCTGCAGTACAAACAATTTCCTCAATAACACCAGCGTCTGCAGTGCTACGTCCCAGCAAACGGTCAGTTGCCGTAACGTTCTGGACCTTGGCATACGTGATTGCATCATCAGCAATCGAAGCCGTACCTAGCTTTGTCGTGCTGCTTTGATCAAGCTTGTCTAGATCAATAGTGCTGACATCGATCAGGTCCAGACCAGCATCGACAAGGTTTTTTGCCGTAACCTTTTTGGTCTCGGAGCCGCTAATGTCCGCAATAGGCAGGACGTCTATTGCTGCAACCCCAGCCTTGGACAGCTCATTGAGCTGCGTAATTCGTTGGTCAGCCAAGGCTCAGCTCCTTACGCCAGGGGTACTTGCGTTCAGTTTAATCCGTAACTTCCTTCAGCAGGTAATCAAGAGACTGCTCTTGACGAATCCGATCGTCGTCTTCCTTAAGTAGATACTCACCTAACGTTCCAACAACAAGCTTCAACTCACCAGTCGTCACGAAATCTAAGGTGCATCTGATTGCATCGTCTAAGTCAACAGAGACACCAGAATTGGTTACGACGGCAGTGAGAGAGTAAAAAACGCTCTGCTCTGCTGGATTTAAATCCCTATCAACCAAATAAAGGAACAAGTCAAAGGCACAACCCAAGTCAAGCCTTTGGATTAATTGCAGCATCAATAACGGGGTTTCCCTTACGCCGTCAGTCGCATTGTTGAAAACGCATTCAATACGTCCACTACCGCTGATCAAACCAGCATTGTATTGATTCTTAAACTTGTCCGAAAGCGTTGTAGTATCAACTTGCTCACGACTGGCGTTAAATTCGTAGCTCGTGACGTCCCCAAGAATGTTAGAACTAACGTCTCTAACGGCAATCGTTACTGCAATAGAATCACCCGTAAAAGCCTCTAAAGCAATCTCATTAGATCTAACGTTATTAACGGCATCCGCAAAAGATGAAAACAACCGCAAGCCGCCAGCGGCATTTACATTTACATAAGCACTAAAAGTATCTTCAACTACCCCGGAAGACCAGTTAGAGGCTGGGATAAACAGAAGTTTTCGTGCGTCAGTTGTCTCAATATCGATCCTGTCACCAGTAAAAAGGTTATCTATTCCGTTTGCCGTTCCAATGCGGTTAAGGACCGTACTGATGTCGTCAAGACTAATGCTTTCTTGCAGGACGCCAAGAGTTGGATCCGTTCCACGGCGCAGTCGAACGTTGCCTTGACTGCCAAGAAAAAACGTCATCAGCTAATGACTTCAGCAAAGTCTCCGTCAACTGTAAAATTAATTGGGACGACACTTAACTCGCCAGTTGAGACAGAAACGCTTGCCGACGTGATGTAAGCGTTGAATTTAATATCATCTGCACTGCCGGTGCCGACATTCAACTCAAGACTTACACGGTCGCTTTCCGTGACAGCACTTGTTTTCATGATTTTGGACAGCAACGCAGTAAATTGAGTATTGGTTGCGCTTTCGCCAGATTCAAGCTTGTAATACATCAAGGTTGCGCTGCCAGTTGCGCCTTTAACTCCAGGAGTAAAGGTGTTTACGCTGCTAGAGATATCGTTGGTACTTAAAAGCTCTACCGTGGTCTCAATAGACCAATCACGGATCTTAGCTACAGGCTTCCCGCCAAAAACCAGCGAGCCTGTACGTCCGGTGTAAAAGGCCATCGCTGCGCTGGGCTTAGAACATTGCTTTCATACTAGCTTACATCAAACTCGCTGTGCCTAAAGTCCGCGACATGAGCGCGATCTTGATCGTCACAGGGATACTCGATAGCTCTTACAGTCACTTCACCGTCCTGATCCATTTCTACTTCCGTAATCCGGAACACACGCTTCTTACCCGAACTGATCCCCATCACATAAAGCTGGCCAGCCCTTCCAGACAACGCTGAAGCAACACCGTTTAAAACGCTTATTGAGTTCTTAGCCACAACTTGTTTGTTATCCCGGTTATAAACTAAAAAGTCGTAAGTTCCATTCGGAATTTTATCTTTTAATGGCGAGTTCAAGGCGCCACCTTCAGCAATAACGCCGGAAGACGTTCTTTCCCAATGAGCAAGGCCAATATCAACATAAATAAACGCTCCAGGCTCAACTGGGTTGACTGACGGGAAAGTCTTAAATTCAATGCCGCGCCGAATAAACCTGCGCTGATTGACCAGCATCTTGCCAAACAAAATGGCCTGCTGCCTGGTCGTAATAAAGCCACTTGCATCAAAAGTTTCTCTAATTATTTTTTCACTGACAACGTTAGCTTGCTTTCTTGAAACTCGGACTGTCCTTCTGCGCTGAAAAATTGCCTTTGAAAATTCTTCTCTGTAAACAACAGTTGCGATAAGGTCTTGAGTATTTGTTCCATAATCTAAGAACTCTTCTTTGTAAGAATCTTCAAGAATATTGCCTGTCGTAAACAGCCCAGAAATTGTCATAGAAATAGGGCGGCCATCGTTTTCGGCTGCTTTTCCATTGCTGCGTGTTGGCAACACAGGGACTAAAGTCTCTCTGCCATTCTTTCTTGCAAACTCAAGCAAGCTAAAAGGAGCATTGTTAACCCAAAACTCACGCCAAGACGAATTATCAGCAATCACACAGTCCATAAACAATTGAACTTTTGATGGCGCCCCACCGTCTTCAGGATGAGCGGGCAGGTTGTTGTTCTGGCAGAAAGCCTTAGCAAGTTTAAGACTGTCTTGATCTAAAACAGAAGTTGGCGCGTATTTGCCAATTCCGTTTACTTTATCAAGAACAGTATCTACAAAAATGTCAGGTGCATAGCTAGTACTTGCACTTGGATGTTGCTGGGTAAAGTCTTCAACCTTGTAGCTTTTCTTGCCCTCCTCTACAAACGTGGTCACGTTTCGCAAATCCTGTATATTTCGACCAGCGAAAAGGCTCAATGCAATCACCGAAAGATTTCTATAAACTCGATCTGTGTTTTGTATCTGCTGCTCGCTCACAGCAGTTAATGCCATCTCCGGCCCATTTTCAAAACTAAACTGAACCTGCGTGTCAGTATTAACCGAGAATACGTCCCACTCATTTGTAAGCTTAGGGCCACGCTCTTCAAGGTTGGGCCAG
>Ga0070748_1000361_pt1 | contig 22745 bp, 19 predicted proteins | sample VirMetDEL_Nov_12_FD_77015 | JGI IMG/M metagenome (GOLD analysis project Ga0070748, IMG submission 77015) | Aqueous microbial communities from the Delaware River and Bay under freshwater to marine salinity gradient to study organic matter... | ecosystem: Environmental > Aquatic > Marine > Coastal... | reverse complement strand
TACTGCGTCTAGCGCGGTTATATTTGAATGTATATCTGTTGAATAAGTACCTGCAACTTGATAAGACCCTGCTATTTGGTTGCGTACGTCTCTATTAGTAGGCGCAGGGTGTGTTGTTATATGATCTGAAAGACTAGTGCCTACGGACTCTACATCACTTAATAAAGCTGAATGAGTTGATAGTGTTGGAGCTGCATGAGTTATTGTTCCTTGTGCGCCTATTTCTCCAAAAACTGTTATATCACCCCCCCAGACTATGAAGTCATACCCTGTTTTTAATGATGCTCCAGAGGGTTCTTTTACTACAAAAATGTCATTAAGTAACCCAACTTCAAGGGCATTATTATATCTTATTGCAGTAGTAGGGCCCCTTTTAATGAACCACTCGTTTCCAGCATCTTGTCCAATATCTAATATAGAATTAGTAGAATCCCAGGTTAATTTAGAAGTTCCTTCTAAAGTACCATCTCCTGTCCAAACTCCTATCTGACGAAGTACTGGAGTACCTACTTTAGTTACATAATTGTCAAAAGTAGGTAACCCATCAATAGCAGAGGTTATATCACTAGCTAAAGCTATTGTACCAGTGTTTAATGGTAAAGTCCAATCATAGTCAGTTACTCCAGTAGTAGGGAAAATTAAATTACCTTGCCCAGTGCTTCCAGTAGTTGATATTATACTAGAAAACTGAGGATATAACGTTATAGAGTCATTTCCTCCATAAAATGCATTCACTCTACCACCAGGAGATAATGTAGCTCCTATAGGAGTTCCAGGTATTGAAACTGTATCAATAGTACCTATAAATGAATCAGAGTTTATATTACCAGTCATAGTTCCTCCAGCTAGTGGAAGATATGCAGTTAAATCATCCCCTGTGTTACTTCCGCTTGTATTTGCTAACCTAGAACTAGATGTTGAATCAAAGCTAATTTTAGCATTATTAGCAGCAATATCATCTATCTGTTGTAATGTAATTCCTATCTTGCTTGTATTAGCTACTATAGCCACAGCCTGTCCAGTTGTAATTCCTACTTTATTATTATTAGCTGCAATGTCTGCGGCTTGGTCTACTGTAATTCCAACTTTATCTGAGTTAGTTGAAATCGCTGAGGCTTGCCCAACTGTAATTCCAACTTTACTAGTATTTGCTGTTACAGAAGAATTGTTTGATACTTCAGTATCAAAATCAGTAATCTCTATTACCGTGTGTTCGTGAAATACTGGAGTTCTAGCGTCAATTAGTCTAGCGTCTTCAGTATCAATTAAAGTTGCATCAAGGACTATACTATTTAGTTCAGATAGAGTTTGAAATACTACCCCTGCTTCTCCTGCTGGTCCCGGCACAATACTATCTGCTCCTGTAAGACCAATGTCCCCTTTTTCTCCTTTGTCTCCTTGAATACCTTGTGCTCCTGCAGGACCAGGGACTATACTATCTGCTCCATCGTATCCTTGTGGCCCTACTGGCCCAGTAACTCCTTGGTTACCTGGTTCTCCTTGTACTCCTCTTGGCCCTTCCGCGCCTCTTGGTCCTTGTATTCCTACAAGACCTGTGTCTCCTTTTACTCCTTCTGGTCCTTCTGCTCCTGTAGCTCCTGTAGCCCCAACAGGCCCTTGTAGTTGCCCTGCTTGAAACCATCCTCCTACTCCATCAGATACTAAAGCGTACCCGTCTAAGAAAGGAGAGCCGTAAGAGTCTGTTCCTGGCTCTGTAGCCAAGTAAATTGCTCCTAAGGGAGCAGTGGTTATTGCTAATATATCTAAAGGAGGTAAAGCCCCTAGTAATGTAAAAGTTATATTGTAATCATTCCCTGCTGGGCCTGTTGGTCCTTCTGGACCTATTGGGCCGATTGGCCCTTCTTCTCCGGGAAATCCTGTTAGTCCTTGAATTCCTTCTGGTCCTTGTTTTCCTAATGCTCCTTCGATTCCTGTTGCTCCAGTAACTCCAACTGGGCCAGTAGCTCCTAATGGTCCTTGAGTTCCAGTAGCTCCTGTTATTCCTTGTATCCCTTGTGCCCCGGCTGCTCCAGCTACACCAGCTGGCCCTTGTATTCCATCTGCTCCTACTCCACCTACTGATACTGTAATGGCACCTGTTTGTGGTTCGTCAAATATAACGTGTGTAGTATCTTTATCTATATTCTGTACGTCCTCTGGAATAAGTATAAAACCAAGTTCGTCATATACTGTGACAACTGGATATAAATTATCTATCTCATGTACGTATACCCATAAAGTATCCGGAGTATCTTGTATGTGTGTTCTTGTGTTTCCAGCAATTATACCAGTGTCTCCAGCAGGTCCTTCAGGGCCTATTGCCCCATCAGCTCCATCTGCTCCGGTTATCCCTTGTATTCCTTGAGGGCCATCTGCTCCGATGTCTCCTGTAATTCCTTGTTCTCCCTGTGGTCCTCTAATAGGCCCAACAGTAATCCAAGTTGTTCCGTCTGAAACTAATCCATCTCCTGGGGCTACAGCAGTGCCGTAACCGTCTACACCAACATCAGTTGATAAATACATTAATCCAGGTGAAGTGGCGTCTATAGTTAATATAGTTGCTGAAGCTCCAGAACCTTTTAAACTGACTCCTCCACCTGCAGGACCAGTAGCTCCAGGGGCTCCTACGCCTCCTGTGTCCCCAGTGTCTCCTTTTATACCAGGTATACCTCTTAACCCTAAATCTCCTTTATCTCCTTTGTCACCTTTTAAAGAAAGCAACCAATTTAGAAGTGACAAATTACCACCATCTTCTACATATAAATCGTAAGCCGAAGCTCCTTCTTCCCCATCAGCACCTGCAGGACCTTCTGTCCCTTCTACAACACTTGCGTCTATTTTAATCCAATTATTATAAACTGTATGTGGGAAAGCAATTAGTCTATATTTGTCATATCCTAGTTCTTTAACATTCACTTCCATACCTAAGTATGGATGTGTGAATGCTAATAAATCAGAATAATAAGCAACTATATCCCTTTGGTCAGCAGGTTCTCCTGCGGACATGTCAAATCCTTTCGGACTTACTATACCTTTTGTGAATATTTTACTCATTATAGTTGTATTAAACTAGTTTGTAAGCATCGTCTGCTCTTCTTACCCCCCATGGAGCTGAATGCCCTTGTTCGTTGTAATTATCGTCTCCAACATACTTTAATCTGTCCCCTTCATTCCACTTTGTGGCTTCTCCTAAGTTGTCTTTTCTGATAGTTATTATATCTCCATATCTAATTCTAATCATTTTTTCATAATTATCATCATTACCTGTAGTTGGAAATTGATTTTGTCCGTATGTCATATCTCCCCAGTCAACAGCGGGGCGTTCCGGTGGTCTAAGGAAAACAGGAAGTTCCCATCCGTCTTGGTCCGTAGGATCTCCAGTATATTCTGGGTGAGACTCATGTACCATTGTATATAGGGAACCTAATGTCGTTTCTCCTGGAGCCCCTGCTATTACTATAGTAGGCCCTTCTTTAGCTGTTGTCCAAGCTGAATTAGAATCCCCTATAAACTCTGGGTTTCCTAATAAATCTACTTGCTCATAATAAGGTATAAGATTAAATAAATCCGCTATGTTTGTCATAGCATTAAAGTTATTGTAATATCTAGTGTACGTTCTAGGTAATGCAGGTCCAGATCCTTCCGCATCTGCTCCGTCTTCTCCTCTAATTTTGTATACTCTCCATGGTGCTCCTCTACCTTCTGACCAGTTTTTCTGTGCTATCCAATATGCTCCATCTCCTAACCCAATTGCATCTGGATCTGAAAACCAAATACTAGGATTAGCATCTGGGTCTAGAGGCTTTGTATGTGTTGGACCCACTCCAACAGAATATTCATAATCTGTGGAAGCATTGTCTACTAATAATGTAGGTGAACCCCACTCTAAAAGATTTAAAGCACTTCCATGATCCACACTATTAAATACTCCATTTAGTATCCAAATGTAGTTAGAGTCATTTACACTACCATCATTTGTTCTTTCAGGAATCCCGTCTGAGAAAGTATATCTTTTACTGTTTAACATTATTGTTGGGTATTCCCCAGTAACTGCAAATTGCTGTGCTGGATCAATCCATTGCCCTATAAAAAGCTCATTTGCAATTGCAAAGTCATCACATCTTACAAATACACTACTAGGTACAAAAGTTCTCCCATCATCTCCAACAGGTCCTTTTTCTCCGGTAACTTGCACTATATTCCATATAGAAGGCCAAGTCTCACCAGTTAAACTAGCAATAGCCATCCATTTTGTTATTTGTCCTCCTGCTTCCGCTTCGTCGACTGTATCAAACCAAAGACCATCTCCTTCTTTTGAAGTAGGATAAGCAGTAGGTTTTGCTAAAGACGTACTAAATTGAAATTCAATAGTTGTACTATCTAGTATTTTTAATGGAGCTGGCCAAGTATGTGTGCCTGTTTCTCCTTGTTCAAATCTAGATTTTACATACCATAATCCTGCGGCTCCTTCTGGAATTCCATCGGTCCATACTTTTCCGTCTGCAGTAGTTGTAGGCACAGGAGAAGTGTAATCTCCTCCTGTAACTGATACTCCACTTATATCTGTATCGGTTCTAAGGTATGCAGAAGAAAAGAATGAAGGGACTCCTGGTACTCCAGTATCTCCTTTTTCTCCTTTAATCCTACGAACTGTCCACGGCAATACTACATCACCATTTGTATCTAGTTTACCAATAGCCATCCAATAGAAGTCTCCAGTCGCTGTTCCATCTACCCATGTTAAAGGGGATTGGTCTGGAGGAAGAGGTGTTGCATCAAGTGTTTGTTTAAGTGCATATTGAAAATCAGTACTTTCACTATCCATAGCAAGAGTAGGAATTTTCCAATCCTCCAAGTCATTATTAATAAGCGCGTCATCTGAGAAAAATCTAGAAGACATATATACTTTAGTATCTGGTACTGGGTCTGGATACCCATCAAACCACCCTATTGTTGTAGGTAATGGGCTTGCAAAAGTACCTCCAGTAGGTGACGCTGGTACGCCAGTAGAACTTCTTGTAAATGCGAATGACTGTAAATAAGCAGCACCATTCGAACCAACAACTGTACCTATATTATCCCAAGCAGTCCCTGCAGTTCCGTTCCCTGCTCCTACATATAAATAAGCATCATTTGCACTTCCTGGGACTGTGGCCCCAAGTTCCTCATTAGAAGCTACATATATATCATAAAGATTAAGCCCTACTAAATCATGGTCTAAGATATTAGTTATCGTGTCATATCCTACTATATTAACTCCTGAACCAGGTAGACCTGTGTTTCCTTTGGCTTGCCAAATATTCCAATTTTGTGGAATTCCGTTTAATATAGTTTGCTGTGCAACCCATACTGTATTAGAAGTAGAAGTGTCCTCCCATATTCCTCCTACAGCAATATCTGGATTAACTGGTTTAGCAAATTGATCACTAAATTTATAATCTACTGTACCAGTATCTGTTAACCCTCCTGGAGAAGTCCATAGTCGATTAACGTCTTGTATTGTTTGTGTGCTATTAAATGTATATTTTACTTGCCATAACTTACCACTTCCTATTGGAATTCCATCAGTCCATTGTACTCCTGCTACTGGTGTACCTCCTTCGGTAGTTGTATTTGTTGGCTCAGGGTCGTCAAAATAACCACCATATACCTTATTTAATTCTGTTATTCTACTATCTCTAGTGAAATAAGTAACATTTTTATAAGACAGTCCTGTTGGTCCTTGTGGGCCAACTCCTCCGCCTTCTCCTACTATTTTAAATATCTGCCAAAGAGTAACTCCAGCACTCTTTGTCCCTATAGCCATCCAGTAATCAGATGCTGGTATATTATCATTATGCCAGTATGATCTAATTCCATCAGGTGGATATGGTTTGTCTGTAGATGGGTTTATTACTGCATCTGCTCCTGCAAATTCAAAATCAATATTATCTGTATCTCCTACTGGTATTGGGGCACTCCAACCTGGCTCCCACCCTGCTGTGCTTTCAAATGAAGCAGTACTCATCCAAAGAGTATCTGGCCCAACTGGTGGTCCATCTGACCACACTGTTCCTCCAACTGTATTAGGAATTGGATTATCATAAGTACCTCCTACTGGCTGTGCTGGGGCACCTGTTTGTACTTTTGTAAAAACTATAGAAATGAATTTACCTATTCCTTCTACAGTACCTCCTCCGCCACCGCCTTCAACTCCAGTACCTAAAAGTACCCAGTTAGTTGGTATTGAAGCATTTGTACTTTCTAATTTATATGTTCTGTAAGCAGGTTTACCTTCTCCTTCTGCATTTAACACAGTAACCATAAGACCAGGATACGCGTTTAACGAAGGACTTAATAAATCCGCTTCACTTTCTACTACGGTTCTTTGATCTACCGGTTCAGGAGCTGTCATTATAAGCCCCTTAGGAGTAGTCATTCCTTGTTTGTACGATCTAGCCATTTAATTTGTCTTTTAAGTTGTACTCTAGCGTTTGGCCATACAGTGTTTGTAAAGGACAAGTTCTATAGTAATTCATATTCACAACCGTACTCCCATCTCCCATAGTTGTAGGAACTGTTTTAGTAATAATTGCATATGAGGTTGGGTCACAGGAATCAGTCCATGGACCTACAGGAATTTTAAATGCTCCTATATAAAAATCTATTGGGTTCATTGTTACCCACCATATATATTTTCCAGTAGTATCTGTATTAGAAGAACTTCCGTTAGATGTTTCTTGATATACAGGGGCTATGTTATTTAAAGCTGCTGATACAGTTGCTACTGTTGCAACTCCTCCTGGTGAAAAATCAGCGGTGGTAGTCTCGCCTCCGAACCATTGTGGAGGATTAGCTATTGTTCTCATTTCTACTTTGTTTTGATAAATTTCTCCTCCTTTTTTATAAGAGTAAGTGATATAGTAATTATCCTCATTAGTCACTCCTGTTATGGTTTCTTGTTGTGTAAGTCCGTTAAACTTAAGTAAGCTTACGTTAGGTACATTAGAATCGATAACCTCTATAAATTCATCCTCTCTAGGGTTGAAAGTATAAGTAATTATAATATTTGAAGGAGTCCCAAGTGGGATATAAATAGGATTTACAGTCAGTGTAGCCTCATGAGATATTCCTCCTGGTGCTTCTGGAACTTCACACTCTACAACTCCAAGTGCTTTAATACATCTTTTTAGCTCTGTGTACTTGTATAATTTGTCTAATTCTTCGTAATCGACAGGATCAGTATAGGAAATATCTTTAGCGCGTAATTCCATGTATAGGAGAGCTAATTCTATTTTTGTTAGTTCTGCTGTATTAGACAGTCCTGTAAGAGTTTCTTGTTTTGCTATATCGTTCCAGACCTCTGAAGCCGAACAGCGTATTTTTGCAATAGCATTTAGTAAAGCTTGGTCATATCTAGTAGTCATGTTGGCTACATATAAAATTCCCTTACTATAAGCATTGTCTAAGTAACTTATTTCTTCTTGTATACATGCATTTTTAGTAATGCAAGATGTGTTCCCACATATAACTGCAGAAACATATGTTATGAAGCTATTAAATAGTTCTACGTAGTTTTTAGCTACTCCTACTTCTACTTCATCATTATAAATTTTGTAAATTCCATCTGATGGGAAAGCTATTTCCATTTCTTCACCTGCTGGAATAATTTGGCTAGAATCAAGCATTTGATATACACCACAGTCCGTTTCTTTACTCAACGTAATTACCTGATCATCAAGCGTAACGTTATCAATATAATACTTTTTTAGTCTTTCTTCCATTTGATGGTATAAAAAAAGGGCTGAGTCGGTATGACGCAACCCTTTTGGTGAATAAATTCAATTAAGCAGTTACTATGCTGCGGTAGTATCTAAAACTGCTAAAGTAGTATTGATAGCATCAAAACCGGCACCAGCAACAACAAGTTGTCTGTGCTGACGTTCTACGTTAGTAGCGTCACGATCTTTATGGAATTGGTAGATCCCTAAAGAATCTCCAATAGCAATTCCTGCTCCAACTACATTACTATCAACATCAAAACTTGCAGGATAAGAAATATCTCTGTAAGCATCTTTGTCATATCCTGAGTTGAACCACTCTAAGTTTTTCAATTGTACTAAGTCATCCGCACGGAATGCTTGGCTATCTGTAAGCACTGCTGGTAAAGAGTTGAAGAATCCTCCATTAACTCCTTCATCAGTGATTTGTCCTTTTGCATCAAAAGGGTTAGCAATACCATCAATGAATCCTACTTTATGTCCAATAGCTAATTGCTCAATTACAACTGTAGTCGCTGTAGACGTAATAGTATATCCTTCTTGACTTTGGTCACAAGTAGCTTGTAATAAAGAAGCTAATTCAACTAAGATAGCTGTTAATGTAGCTGTTCCTAAAGTACCATCTGCTTTTAAGAAAGCTCCGTTTGCATCTGTTACTACATATGCATTAAGGAAACGGTCATTTAACATAGATCCGATATTGTCATGTACGTTTAAAGTAACGCCATAAGTTTTATTAGCCTGTGCATCTCCTACAGGGTAAGTTAAAGTTTTCTTAGCATTAACTCCTACTGCTAATGTAGATCCTTTAAAAGAATCTAACATACCTGCTGAAATTGCTTCAGATACTTTGAATCCTCCTGCTGTTTTTACAATCAGACTAACAGACTCATTTACTGTATAAGTAATTGATGATCCTACTGGTACTGGAAAGATATTCCCAATGATTGCATATTTTCCTACTGTATCTAAAGTAGCTTTCTTTGCTGCTGCTGTTCCTGCTGCATTATAAGCAGTGGTTGCATTTGTGTCAGCTACTAGTAACTGACTTACGTTTCTTGGTGTAAACATTTTTTAAAATATTAATTGTTTCTCTGGTCTAGTTGAACTTTCGTTTGAAGTGCTTCTCCTTTATACGCTAGCATAGCTAGTTGTACAGCTCTATCAAGTATCTCTCTATGAAATTCTTGATCCAAAACACATTCTGAAATGGTAGAGATTCCGTCAACTGAAAGACCCTCACCAGGTGCAATTCCTTCTAAATCCATTAGTACAATAGGTATAGGGTACTGGACGTATCTAATTTGATAAGTGTGAATTGGCTTTTCTGTAACAAGCTCAACAAATTTTCCACTATCATTAGATTTCATATCTAGTCTATACCCATTCTGACTATCTGGTCTGCGAAAGGGATTACGCATATTTTGATGATATTCATCGTACTTTATAGGTACGATGTCTATCTTACTATCTTTTGTACAGCCTGGTTTATTATAAAAGGCTGATTCATATTTAATTAAAAAACAATCTTTAGGAATTCCGGCAGTGAAGGAGTTATCAGATATACCGCCAGTCAATACTGTAGGTGTTACCTTATAGTCTTTAATCAACTCTCTCATATCTACTCTTCTCTTGTCAGATCCTTCAAATGAAGTCCCATACTTATTGCCTGGGCCATTCACTTCTTTAATTAACTCCAATTGAGCTTTAGTAAGAAATACTGATTTTTCATACCCGTCCAATTCTGGTGCTCCTAGTGAAGCAATACTGTCGTATAATATATCAAATTCATTATTAAACTCTACTGTTGTCATATAACTATTCTTTAATGTTGTCTAATCTTGAAAGGATTAGTTCTTTAACTTCGTTATTTAATGGATCATTAAGGAAGTTTACCACATTCGATACCGTGGCAGGTTGTCCTTTTCCAGTTATAGGTAAGCCGTCTTTTGTTTCATACGCTCCTTTAACTTTCTTGATCACTCCAGCTCTCTCTGCATTTGCAATTAGTACTTTAGTCTCGAACTGCGAGTCTGCTATTAAGGTATTAAATCCTTCTGCTTTCTCATCTACAATTCTTTCTACTTCTGTATTCAAGTACTCTAGTGTTGCATTAGCGGCTACTTTTTTACCTCCCATTAGAAAGATAATAGCTGATAATACTTCTCTGTTTCCTTCAACTTTACTAAAGTTTTTCCAAGCTAATTTTGTTTTGGCTAAGGTCTTACTCTTAAGTCTTACTTCCTCTCCTTCGCGTTCCATGTAAAATTGGTAAGCAATAGTCGGATGTTCTTTAAACTGTTTTAAAGACGGTGCAATAACTGTATTCCACCCTAGCAACATTTTATATTTTAGGTAATCTTCTGGATTAGTTAAATTCAGAACTATACCATCTTTTTTCAAAGTTACATATCTATCGTCCCAGAACTTACTGTACATTGATAAACTTGCTCCTTGAAATACTTTTTCTTCGAAGAATTCTTTTTCTTCTGATGTAAGGATGTTTTTCAATCCTCCTCCTCTTAGCGGTGGACAAGGGAATTTTCTATAAGACCCATCTAACATTCCTCCACTTACAATATGATTATCACTAACGTCTGCAGCAATTCCTACTTTACGACTAATGAATTTCACAACAACTTTTTCATCAGGCAAGTCAAACCCTTTTATTTTCTCTCCCATTATAATAATTTTAATATTTTATGAAAGGGGCACAATTAAGTACCCCTTAAAAATTCTTTATGACTAGTATTGGTATAATATACTAGGAACTAAAGAAGCCGTTCTTGACGGATCTTTAACCATAGCACCTAACATACAGTAACCTGTCATAGTTGCACTATCTTCCATTCTACCCATACTTCCACCACCTACTTGTCCAGTAAACGGATTACGGAAACCTGCTTGGTAGTCGCGAATATCTTCCATACCTTTTACAGCAATCTTTTGGATATTAGGCTCTTCTTGAGATCCCATATACAAGATGTCGTATCTGTATGATTCAGCAACACCGCCAAGTGGATGTTCAATTTTATTACGCACTTTATCATCGTACATAGGATCTACTTCCACCATCACTTTGATGCTGTTAGCAAATTCGTACTCTGTAAACTGGTAACCTCCTTTTAACGAATTAGAGTGTAACTTACTAGAAGCTGCTCTAACTGTTGCAGGGTTTTGTGCATTAGATTTTTCCCATGCAGAACCGTCTTTGTCGACTGCTCTTGAGAATTGTGCTGCACCTCTTTCACCTGTACGTAAAACGAAAGTTCGCTCAGCGAAATCGATTTTACCTTCAGATAAGTTATGTAACATATCTTCTAATACTGGAAGACTGAATGTGTTATATAACACAACGTTACTAACGTCCATTTGCTCACGGATACCTGAACCAGCTTCAATTTTAAATCCTGATTTACCAGTATTTAAGAATTCACCGTCTTCAGCTCTGTTTGATTTACCAAACATAGTTGTGTAAGCTTTTAACCTAGAAAGACCTTGTTCGAATCTCCAAAATACTTCTTGTTGCCAAACTGTACTTGTGTGTTTCTTACCGTTCTTGTCAACTGATTCTATATTAGCAAACAAAACATCGTTGTTGTTTGATTTATAGTTAATCATGTTACCAGGCATTGTGTGCTCTACTCTCAATTGAGAAATAGTGTTCTTCAAAATAAATGGAGAACTGAATCCTATATCCGCACCCTTGATAGACATAGTTCTTTCTACTGGCGCTCCTTCAATAGAGAATTTCTCTCCATACTGAAGTTCTGTACCAGGTACACCTAATAAGGTTTCTGAACCACCCCAAATCTCTACAGAATACTTAAATTCTCCTACAGCTATTTGTTCTGGTTCTCCTAGGATACGATATTGATATAAATCCGGTTTGTTACCCGCAATTACATGAACATCTGTAAACCACTTTTCTCCGAAGATTAAGTCAATAACTCCACGACCTCCACCTACGGCGTCTGCGTCGTTAGCTACTGTTACTCCTCCTACTTCCGCTCTAATTAGAGGGATGTTTCTTTCATGTGCTCCTACTAGTTTCCAAGTAAAATCACCTTCGTCATCGATGTAGTGTAAAGGGAACTGGTTTAAAACTGTATCTAAGTTTTTCATTCCAGCGCTTTGTAACAGCACACCTGTAATTTTAGAAGCCACCTGAGGTTTACTTTGAAAAATAGCACCTAAGTGATTCCTAGTTGTTAATCCGGACCAATGCTTTCCTTTGGTCATAACATACTTTGCAATACTCATTTGTTAATAATTAAATTATTGTAGTACTCTAACGTTTTATACCTTAAGAGAAAAGAGTACATTTCTTCTCAAGAAGGTGGTCCCCATGCTACGTATCTTCTGGAAGAATTAACTCCCCTATATCCAGTAAGTGGGATTCTCCATCGTCAGTAAATGATGGATTACCTCCTCCACTTACATGGGTTGATTGTCTTAATGCGGTTTCTAAGTCTTTCGTTGCCGAAGAAGCTTTCTTTCCTTTGAAATAGTCTATATCTTTAAAGCCATTTGTAACCTTATATAAGTAATATAGTTTATGAGAGTAATCCACTGGGTTTTCTCTTTTAAATTTCATTAGTGAGTTTTCTGGTACTCCTGTTTCAGGGTCATTAGAGACTATTTTAGTCATCTCTGTGTACACTTCTTTTCTCACATTATCAGGAACGTCCACGCCTGCAAGCACTTCTTTAGATTCCAATATTTTCTTTTTTAAATCTTCTTTATCAGATTCAATCTTATCTGTCTTAGCTTTTGCTATTTCTAGCTCTTTGCCTTTAGAACGCTCATATCTGTCTTTTACTGCCTTAACTAAAGCTTCTTTAGCTTCTTTAGCATCTTCTAAGTCTTCTTTAAGACTAAAACTTCTATTAGCGTACTTACTTGATTTCTCTTCTGAATATCCTTTAGATAAGAAATCTTGATAAATTAAATCAAATCTAGCTTGTTTGTCTTCTTCAATTACTTTAGTGTCTATTGACTCTAATTGATCCATTGACTTTTTGTATAAAGCTGCTGTATCATTTGATACTCCTGCTCTCATATCCGCTAGGATTGTTCTTTGGGCATTCGACAAGTCTTTAAACTCCTCTTGCTCTATCTGTTTTTTTAATACAGATACAAGTCCCTCTACATCTTTTATATCCTTTAAGGAAGAATCTTCTACAGAAGATAAGACGCCTTGTTCTTGTAAAACGGTGGCTAGTGTCTGATAAAGTTGGGGAGAGGTCCCTTCATCGGACTTTTCCTTACCTTCTGTAGAACTACCACTTACTGCATCCGGACTTTCACCCTCGGCGGCTTCCTCATTTGGGTCAGCGGCTGCTGCTGCAGCTACGTCATCTCTTTCTTTTTCTGCGGCTTTATCCGCAGCTTCTTGTTCTTCAGCGCTTAGCTGATTAGGATCTACACCATCTACTACTATATCTGATGCTCCTCCTTCTAGATTTTCTAAATCACCGCTCATAAATTCTAAATCTTCAAAATTTAGATCTAATGAGTCAGTCTCTCCCGTTACTGCCATCTTATTTGTTTGTATTTGTTACTGGTTTCTTGTCAGCTATATAACGCTTAGTTGTGTCATCCATCTTACCTTTAACCATATCTTGATCAAGTGCTTTTAATTTCAGTAATAACTCATCACTACGTTTATCCTCCGCTAACGATATTGTTCTTTCCGCGATGCCATCATCATTGTTACCGGCCTCTTGGATATCCATTTGCTCTCTCTTCACTAAATTGTTAGCGTCAATTTCATACTTTTTAAGTAATCTATCTTTATTCTTGTTATTGTCTTCTCTATCTAACATAGCTTCTGCTTGTGCTAATTTAGCTTCCTCTATTGTTGATTCTGCTTGCTAGCTTCAGCTTCTCTCTGTGCTTGATCATCTTCAGACTGCTCTATCTTATTACGCATATCTGCTAATGAAGGACTATTAAATATATCTAACACTGTTGAGAATCTACCTCCATTTTGCATAAAGGCTTGTGCCATATTCTCTGTAACCTCTCTAATTTTCTTAGAGTGTTGAGAAGATGTCACTGTTATTCCATAGTCAGACTCATTTAGTAATTCACCATCTATAACTAAAACACGTTTAGTTAAATCGTCTGCTATATAGTTTAATTTCTTAGTATTTCCTTTTAGAGCATACTTAGCTGTTTCTAAAAACGTAGCTAGTACTCTTTTCTTAACTTGATCATGTATGTTAAACCACCACTCAGTGATATGAGAAGATTGTGTAACTGCTCTCTCAACGCCACCAACTGACTCTCTGTTAGACACTTGCCCTTCTCTCTGTCTAGAGATACCTGCAATTTCGCCCATTTCAGCTTTTATAAACTCTAATAAGTTTATGTGTTGTTGGATATAGTTACCAGTTTCAAGATCTATAGCTCTACTATTTGTAGAACCATTTAAGTTACCAGCAAGTTTACCTTGCGCGGCACCTTTATTACCTTCTTTGAAACCATCTACCATACCTATCCCCATATTAGTAGCTTGTTGCATCCACTTTTCTGGTTCCCATCCGTTTGGTATAACGGCACTATCTAATAGTAATATTTTTCCTAAGTTCTTAGCGATTGCTTTATTCAACCTAGCCCAAATAGCATCATATAAGTATTGGTAGTTTTTCATCTTGTCTACCAGACTTATAGATCTTCCTTGATTTGTATTATATACTTGCCCTACTATTCCAGGATAACATTTAGATGGATTAGACATATTTACATATTGTATCTGTCTAGGTCTCATCTGTAGGTAAAGGTCTTTACCAATCTTGGTAGCTTCCCACCATTCGTTAACCCACATCTTAGTAACTTCCTCACCTTTCTCTTCGTCAGGAATATATTCTTCGTTTTCTATTCTATGCTGTGTTTCTCCTAAGTTATCATAGTATTTAACTTTATAGATCGCTTTTTGCGACTTCCAAAGTAGTTTGATAACTCTTATATCTCCTTCTTCACTTGTGTAATCAGAAGAAAACATATGTCCGTTGATACTAGCTATATTTGCATAAGAGTCAAATATACCATCTAAATCTCCGGTACCATTGTCGAATAATAAAGGATTATTATGGTCATCAGTATAATTCCCATCAGTACGAGACGAAGAGGTATGTCCCGTTATATAATCAATATCCTTAGGCTTGAGGTCTTCATGGAATGTGTCTATTATTCGACCTGGTGACCAGTGATCTTCAATAACTATAAGATCGGAGTCTTCTATTTTATTAGATCCTCCGCTCCTTACTGCTCGGACTTTAAGTCCGTTCAACCTTTCTAGAGTTGGCTCGCCTCCTACGACATCGCAGGAATAAATTTCTTCTCCATTAATCAAAACATCTTTGAACCCCTCATTGAATTTTAAGTCAAATTCTTCTAGTTCATAATAATGTTTCATAAGTAGATTAGCCATACGCTCTCGCATATCTTGATAATCGTACTTTAAATATTTTTGTAACCCTTCCATTTTCTGGTTAACCTCCTCTTCGCTTGTAGCAGAAGATTGGATCATTGCAGATAGTTGGGATAAAACTTCTTGTTTCTTGCCATCTTCCTTCTCGGTGATAGCATCTGGAGATGTAACAGTAAAATGATAATCAAATTTTCTATTAATCTCTTCTCCTATAAGTACGTCTATCTTAGGTGACATTATAGGGTGGTGTGGGACTGCTGTAGGTATGTAACTGGCATCTACCTCATTAGGGTTTAATGCTTTTGCCATATCTTTTGGAGAAACTATTCCACTATATAATAAGGTATTACTAATCCTATTACTTAAGGATTGGCGTACTCCTTCACTATTGTACAAGGAGAATCTCTCAGCTTGATCAATATTATCCTGTCTCCACTTCTTATTCTTCAGTTTATAACTAAGGCGCTGCCTCGGCGCACCTCTTTTTACACTGTCATTCATTAAACTTCGAGTTTTAATTAATATACACAAAATACCGTAGAATAGGCTTATTGCTACTCTACGGTATATAGCCATAATGTGTTGTCGATTACGCTTCCCTTTTTTCGAACAACATTTTAACTTTTTTTAGTCTCCTATCCTCATTGTTTGAGGATCCCCAAAAACTATCATCTGCCCAAGAGTTTGCTTGGTCTGCAGACTCTTTTTTCATAGAAGTAACTTGTCTTAGTTTCTCCTCTCTATATATAAATAGCATTCCCATAGCTGATACCATATCGTAGTTACCATCTGGGTTCCATACTAAACATTCTTCTAAGTACCTTAAACTACGTACTCTATGTAAATTCAATACTGGAGCTTCGTCAGACTCTGGGTCTATCTTAGTAGTATTAGTTAATTGCCAAGATACTTGTAACTGTCTTCCCCATGCGTTTATAGGAGCAGTAGCTCTTGTTCCTTTAGATGAATTAGCTGTAGGCTTCATAAAGTCCATCTCTTTTAATATATCCGGAGTATCTGCTAAGTAACTTAATACATTCTTATTCTTAAAGTAACTAAATAGTCCTTTTAAGTTATTCTCGTAATTAGCTTTTGCATTATAGAATATTAACAATTTAATTGCTTCCTCATAACACTCCTCAGCTTTAGGATGTCTTCCTACATACTGCGCTACTAATCTATCTGTAAATAAATCAAATATTGTTATACAGAATAAAGAGTCTCCTTCATCTTGGTCTATAGGGTCAATTCCACCTATGTATCTACCAGACTGTACTTCAGAACCTTGTGTGAACTTGGGCATTTCAAATATTTCAATACCACCGGCTCTAATCCCTTGACTAACATCTAAACTTCTAATAGGATACTTCTCAGGATCTGGTAACCACTTAACTGTACCAGCGTCACTGTATACAAGCTTTCCTACGTAATGAGAAGATAAAAACTTCTCTTTATTTGCTGCTATACTAACAAGGTACTCACTAATATCTGCAACAGGGAACATATTTCCACCTGTTCTCATAATAGCTTCCTCTGGCGTCAAAGGATGCTCCGCTTTCTTCTGTGTAATAGCCGCTGGATCACTAGAGGCCTTAATAATCTTAACTCTCTCTGCAATGATCTCTACCAGAGCGCCCATAACATCAGGCTCTCCATTTTCTCTATTATAGTCCTCTCTATTTAAGTAAGCTCCCCAAAAGAAACCACATTTAGACAACCCTTGTGCATTTCTATCGTAAAAATTAGGTATACCATATATATTAAAGGCATCTGGGCTATAGAATAGTTTCTTAGACCCTTCGAAAGAAGCTCCCTCTGTACCACCAGTACCTCCGGCAAACATTAGTCCTGTAGCTACAGAACCAGCTTCCATACCTGGTCTATTTACGTTCCATGCTTTTTCTAAGTGTGGGAACAAACCGTCTTCTTCATAAAAGATCATTGGTCCCCTAATACCCCTAGCTTTATCTGGATTATCTTTTAAAGATATACCATATACTGATGCAAGGTTTCCTTTTCTTTGTCCTTTACTATCATTATATCCTAACTGTATCTCCATAGACCTAATAGAATTAACTAATCTAAGTCTTGGAAATGGTGTTTCTTCTGCTAACCAATCTAATGTATCTACTACTTTTCCATATACTCCTTTGTCTCCGGATAAGAATCCTTTGTCAGAAGCTAAGTAAAAGTTTGGATTTCCCGTACCTGGATAGATCAACATATTACAAGGCCCTAAGGCACCTGCTTTAAATGACATCCCTATACCCCTAGACTTAAGCATCTTAGTGTGCTGTCCTGAGTTCCTGGCTTGGTCTAAATAGTGGAAGAACATGTAGTCTCCTAAGTAAGGTAGTGGGAATGTTCTTACCCTTTTACCTTTAGACTTGCCTGACTTCTTATCTTTCTTACCTACTTTTTCCACTTGCCATATCGGACTGTAGTTCCAATAGAAATATAGATACCCTGGTATCCATTCTCCATCTGATTCTCTTGTAAGTCCTTCCGCAAATCTTCTCTTCTCTTCTTTCCAGAACTTCGCGTAATCTGAATGAGGATTTCTAGACGGATAGATATGTGTGTACCTACCGTACTTCTTGTGATATATTGCCCTCTCTCTGAAGAAGTCCATATCTTCCAACAGGTGTGGTTTTGTAAGATCCACTTCTATTCTTCCTGTATCAGGATCTTTAGGCCTGTCTTTAGCGTACCCTCTAACCGAGGAATCCGAAAGGATATGTCGCATAAATGGAATAGAATTAACTGCTTCCATTATCTGCTCATAAATTTTCGGATCTTCTTCTATAAGGTAACTAATATCTGTTTGATATTCGTTAAGTTTCATTCTTCAAACCTATTATTTTATAGTCCATCTTCAAATAATGCTTTTTCTTTTGAACCTAATTTGTCTTGAGACTCCTCTATCTCCTTAAGTACCGCTTTCTCAGCTGCTTGCAATGCCTTAATAATATCTGGCATTTTCTTTACACTGTCTAATAGTTTAGATAACTCTGCTATATCTAAGTCATCCTCCGCGTCAACAGCTGCTCTCATCTTAGTAGAGATTTTATTAGCAATATACATATTATCTTTAAGTATACCTGCCGTTACAGAGGTACTGCTCTCGTTATAAAAGTCTATTGCTTTTTGTATTGTGTCATCTGCCTTCCATGTGTTAGGAAGACCTGGTAAATCTCCTAAGATATGCTTAGTTCTTTCTGCCTCATCTGTATGAAACTGGTAGTCACTCTTTACATCTGCAAAGAACCATACAAAAGTTAACTCATTAATAGCTTTACTCTTGTGTTTGCTCTTATCCCTATCTATTATTTTCTTAAATGGGGCTAACAGTACAGTTTGAGGCTCAAATATCACCTCATAGTCGTCATTTAGAGAAAAAAGTTTCATTAGCTCTTTAAATTAGGAGATGTAGATGTGATTATCATAGGACCTTTACCAAATGCAACAGGCTCTTTCACTAAGTTCATACTGTTCTTATCATGTGCAGCCTTTGCTTTTGCAAACTCGTCTACCATTCCTTTCTGACTCTCTAAGAATGCTTCCATTGTAGAGAATTCTACCTTTAGTTTGTAAGGATCCTTCACAACTCCTTCAATTTCTTGGTCACTTATCTTTAAATAAGCATTTTCATCACCAGGAGCGAAGAATACCGGAGGAACTAATTGTTCTTCTATCATTTCTGCACCACCTATACCTGCTCTTATCTTAGATTGTTTCTTAATAGTCTTTATGAATCTAGACATATCGATATAAACCCAATCTCCTACCTTTACCTCTGTAGTTCTAGGGCCAATCTCTAATACTCTCTGCATATTTAAGAATGTAGGCTTATAATCCCCACCAGCATACATACTATGTGTCTGTGCTTCTATAAATGCAGTTGTAATCATCCAGTTTGCTCTAGGAATTACATTAATAAAAATTTCTTTCTTATCAAACTCTTTCGATATAACATTTTTTGCTACCTCTGACTTACTCTCCAGGGTCACTATCTTCTTCTTTCTCTCCATTGATTTTGTTTTTCTTATTTCCAAACTCTTGTAAGCTTTTTGAGGAATGTATCTTCCCTAAATACAAAAAGTTTATTACTATTTCTTCTAATTCTTCCTTTGAGGCATTTGCCAACTCTTCTTTATCATATGCTTCTAGTTTCTCTTTCGCAAAAGCAAACTGAGACTTCCATACTTTCTGTAATTCGTAGTTGGATACCTTATTTTGTTTTGCTATTCTTCGAAACCTTTTCGCTAATCTCTTTCTTATAGACTCCTTTGTCATTATCCTCAATATTAAACTTATACGCTAATATAAACTGTTTGTCTCCTATAGTCAAGTCAGGTATATAACTTTTGTTTAAAGATCTACCATTAACTATGCCTACTTTCCTAAGGGCCGTAAGCACTAATGCCATTCTTGATTTAGGTATACCTACTGCTTCACATATTTTATTCTTAGTCTCGTAATCAAACAGTAATTTATTTAATAAATCTTCATTTGTTACCTCTTGTGACAGTAGATACCTATAATATAATAGCTCTGCTAAGACTCCTCGCTCTGTTTTTCCTAAATTATGCAACGGATTAGTCACAGTAATCCAATGATGGAAAAACTTTCTAAGATTTGTCTTAATATTTGCTACTCTCATATTAATTATCTTTATCCTTCTCGTCTAAATAACTTATTATAGACTTATGTACTACTAAATCTTTTTCTTCTAATGCATTTCCACAATTAAAACACTCTAATGCTCCATCTACTTCTTTTACATATAAACTTTTGCAATGTGGGCAGGATGTAACCGGCTCATCATCATAATTTACTGCATTATCTTCTAATTTCTTGTGTAATTCTTTCACTATTCCAGAGTCTCTAAGGTTAAATGGCCCATTTTTTTGTTGGCTGTCCACTTTCTTTAAGAAAGTCTGTAAATCTTCTTTAGACCTCACATTACTTGTGTCTAATTCGTTCTCTTCTTCTTCGTAGTTTTCTTTATTCATCTTCTTTTTTTATAAATACATTTGCTAGCAGCCTTAATCCTAGTTCCGGGTTAGGTTCTGCCCCATAAATAAGTTTGAAACACATCTTCACTGCTTTTAGGGCTTCCAATCCTTTCTCCAATTCCTTTTTCGACTTCTTTTTTAGTTTTAATTTCTTTATATCTCTTCCTAACTCTCCCCATATCTCTTCTATCTCTTTTGATAGGGCCTGCTCTATTTTCATCTTGTAAGTTTATTAACCTCATTTCGTGCTCTCTTAAATAGCTTCTTTAATTCCCTTATTTCTTTATAACTTTTACAGTGAGCTAAGTCAGGCACATTCATAATCAACAAATCTGGGTATAGCAACACAATAGTTTTCAATTCAAATGATTCTATAGCTTCATACATAGTAATCATCTATATTATAGTCCATTAAGGATAGCATTTACAAACAGTCCTTTCCCTAATTCTTTATCTCCCTCATCCTCAGAGTTAAAATATTCTATCATTCTTTTTAAATTTGTATACTTCCCATATATAAACTTCCTTTCCTCCCCAGGAATAGCTAGATTTGTTTTCCATTTAGAAGACTCTTTCTCTGACGCAACTCTAAAGGCTACAGCAATTGCTACAGAGCAAGACTTCTCATAATCTGCAGCTGTTTCCCCTCCAGGATAGTTTAGATCCCCTATTTGGGACTTTAGGTCCCCCATTTTACTATATATATCAGTTAATTTAGTAAACAGTTTATTGAAGTGCTCCACCATCTCTATAGGATCAGCATCTTTATCTTCTCCTATTGCTGTTGTGGTTGCCTCTATGAAACTACTGTAGTCCCCACCAATTGTAAATATATCTATTAATTGCCCAGCAATAAAATCAGAAGTTCTAGCCGCTAAGTTTCCTTTAACTTTATTTCTTGGAGAAAGCCATTGGGAAGTCCCATCCGGATTATACGTGAAATAGTTTCCGTCTGAAGCAGTGTAATACGTTCCTCCGTCTAATCCTGGATTTCCCATAGACCCTGAATTCCCTGAAAGTCCTGTAAACATCTGGGATCCGCCAGATACTGGTGTATTTGTTGAAGTATCATAATGTAATTGTCCTTGTGTAGTATTGTTCAGATATTCTTTAATCTGTGATAAATGTCCTTTTGTGTTCTTCTTCCCCATATTTGTATTGTTAAATTATATATACATATAATATATACATTATAACTCATATAACCTAATTAATTTAACTATTTAATAAAAAAATACCCCTAACTAGTTAAAGTTAAGGGTATTTAGTAAAATTTACTGTGTTTTAATCATCTTTTACATTCACTGTAAAGACTTTTCCGCATTCTGTACAAACAAGATCAAGTTCATGCCCTTCCCCTAAATCTCCAATGAGCAGTTTGCCTTCACAATCAAAACATTCAGTAGCAAATGCCATTACTATTCTTTAATCAGTTTCATTATTACTTCATAAACTCCTTCTACGTTTTCAAAGTCATCTAAGACCATTACTGCGTGTTCTATCTCAATTTCTTGACCAACCATCTCAAGCATCTTAGCGTTGAACACTTCTATAGCAGGGTTCTCAATATCTTTCTTTCCTTTCTTAATAGTAGCAGGAATAATTAATTGTCCAGACTCTTTGTCTTTCTCCCCTAACTCTTCAATTAGGTCTGTACGTATTTTCTGAAATAATTCTACTTCATTAGTAAGTTTCTTATTTAGTTTCAATAACCAGTACCTAGTTTTAAAAGGTATCTTGTCATTTAATAATCCTACTGTCCCTGCATTAGGGTTTCCTGCTAACTCGTCTGATAACGATAAGACCTCTCCCAAAGTCAACTTAATTTTCTCCATTTTTTCTTTTATTTTAAATAATTAAACATATTGTCTATAATATACACATTCTAAATTTACTGTGCAAGTTTTATACAATATATCTTGTTCCTTTTTTCCACTGTACCCTTTTTGTTCGGTTTAATAACCTACTACGACCTCTCTTGCTGCCGTAATTTTCTCTTTCCTTATCCATTAGCTTTTCCATTACTTTTTTTAGTTAAAAATCCCCGGATTGCTCCAGGGACTGTAAAATACAAAATATGTTTCGATTATTTTAAATTTACTATCTTTAATATTGCGTTTACATTTACATACACAAATATACCTATACTTGCTCCTAGCATCATAGGCCATCCTTTAATTAAGCAGAATACAGCTGCACCAAAATAGGCTACATTTGTAAATCCTGTCTTATTGTACCATTCTTTAAATTTCTTCATATTATAATATACCTCTTTAATTGTCTTAACGCGTGTGATCTATATAATAAAATATATAACTTAGTTGCGTTGTTTTATACGCCTTTCTCTATAAACCTCTTTTGGCCCTTTCTTTGGTCCTTTCTTAGAAGCCTCATTAGCAGTCCCCTTCTTGAACTTTAGTGCAGTCTTTGTTCCTCTTGAAGCTAGTCCTTTACTTTTCTTCGCAGGTGCTGCTTTCTTTACTGGTGTCTTCTTTACTTGTTTTGCCATTATTCTTTTTAATTTATAAC
>Ga0070748_1000359_pt1 | contig 22829 bp, 14 predicted proteins | sample VirMetDEL_Nov_12_FD_77015 | JGI IMG/M metagenome (GOLD analysis project Ga0070748, IMG submission 77015) | Aqueous microbial communities from the Delaware River and Bay under freshwater to marine salinity gradient to study organic matter... | ecosystem: Environmental > Aquatic > Marine > Coastal... | reverse complement strand
CGGGTGTGGTTGGAGAAATGGCTTGGGATGCAAATTATATATATCAGTGTGTTGCTACAGATTCTTGGAAAAGGTCTGCAATAGCAGTTTGGTAATTAAATAAAACTATTATGAATATTAAAAACATGAATCTATTAGCTAAAATTGATTGGTTAATTAAACAAGTTAATGGATTATCTAATCAAATTTTTCCCCCTGCTTATTATCCAATAACTATAGCTGGGACAGTATCTACTGTTGGCGGTACTAAAAATGTTATTGGTGTAGGCACTAGTTTTACTAGCGAACTTATTCTAGGTCAATCCATTGAAATTAATGGAGAACTTCAGAATATAGCAGATATTACAGATGATACTAATCTTATTACCACTAATAATATTGTAGGAACATATAGTGGAGTACCTCTTGTGATAAATTCTCCTCCTTTGTCTGTAACATCTATAGGTGTAGGTATTGGAATGATTAATCCTGGTGTAGCATTAGACATTGTAGGAGGTGTGAGAATTCAAGGTAATCCCCTTATAGATGGTACATCTACTTTTCGTGGGAATGCTAATTTTTTCCTAAACACAAATGCAGTATTTTTAAATTCTGTTTATACAACAGTTCTTAAAATTGATGCAACAGAGGCTCGAATTGGGATTAATACACCTAGTCCAACAGCAGTACTTGATATTAATGCTGATACGATGAGATTGAGAACTGCTAAAACTCCTGCAAGTGCTGGTGCTAGTGGCACTCAGGGTGATATATCGTGGGATGCAAATTATGTTTATGTGTGCGTTGCTACAGATACTTGGAAAAGGTCTGCAATAGCAACTTGGTAATTAAATAAATTAACTATGGCTGATAAAACAATTCTAACACAAATACAAACTTTAGCCTACAGGATAGCTTGTTTAAAGAAAGATTTTTTAGCAGCAGTTGGGGCTGGCCCTACTGTAAACTTAGCTAATACTCTCTTCGTTGATCCAAATGGTAATGATACTGCTGCAATAAAAGGAGACATTAAAAGACCTTGGGAAACTTTAGATAGTGCAGCTTCTAATGCTATAGCTGGAGATCATGTAGAAGTTTTTAAAGGAGATTACGAAATAACTAATACAGATGCCACTTCATTAGGAACTCTAACTGAGGGGACTACTACTGTTTCATATTCTTTTACCTCAGGATCAACATTAAATGTTGTAAATACTTATTTGTCAGGCACAACTGGAACAATGATTAGTAATGATGGTGTTAATGACATAGATGTTATTATAACAGGAAGTCCTGATATAATTTCGGATACTACTATTGTAGTTCCTTTAATTTATAATTTAGGAGGTACTGGTGGCAGTATTTCTGCGGAATTGGGAAATATTACTACTACAACCAATGCTGATTTACAATTGGGTAATGGTAGATATAATTATGCTAATGTAAAAGCAAAGACCTGTTCTGGACTTTTTAGATATGGATTTAGTTTTACATTAGGTACTGCTGATAATCAATACCACAATGTAGAAATAAAGAAACTAGAATTCACAGATAGTGAAAACGGAGGTTTTTTAGCTAGAGTAGGCATAGGTAGTAGCAGCGAGAACAATACATTAAATAATATATATGCCAGTTTAAGTGTTGATGTTTTAGATGCAAATTTACCAGCTAGTAATGGTTGTGGTTTTGCTATGTTTATTGACTCTGATATTATTAATTTTGGCACGTATCTTATAAAGTGTAAAACCTTTAATTGGACTTCACCTACTGTTGGCTACATAGCTCCTTTTACTTTTAATCTAGGCTCTTTTGCACAACAAGGGATGTTGGAAGTTGCCAATACTACTGGAGGTAAATGGGTGGACTCAACACTAGATATAGATATAAGTGAAATCAAAGGTAATAAACATATTTTAAATTTTGGTGAGAATACTACATTTGAAAGAACAAGTTTATTAATTCATGATGGTGATTGGTCAACAGATATGGCAATATGTTATTTTCATGATGGTACTTTTCCAAGTATAATTATGACAGATAATAGTGAGATACGGTTTAAAAATATGAAGTTTACGTCTACCGATAGTTATAATTTCGATATATCAGAAGTGTCCTTAGATGCTACATCGTTATTAGTATTTGAAGACTGTAAGTTTACCACAGGAAGAGCAGGAGAAAGTAATATATGGATACAAGCTGCAACATCTAGTCCTGATAGGATTTTATTTAAGAATTGTATTTTTATAAACGATGGTACTGCCCCATGCGTGAGTGCTGATGCAGCAGTATCAATTAGTTTTGTAAATTGTCATTCTAATTCACTACTATCTGATGCCGATGTAACTGAGCTAGTCGATGGTATAACTAAAAATGTTAACGTAAAATAAAAATATAAGTATGGCTGATAAAACAATTTTAACACTAATACAAACTCTATCTTTTAGGATAGCTTGTTTAAAAAAAGACATTATGAATGGGTCTATGACTGGAGAAGCTCATGGTCAAATTTTGTATGTTTCTAAAGATGGAAATAATGCTACTGCTGTAAAAGGAGATGGGCATAAACCTTGGGCTGAACCTTGGAGTGCTGTAGCTGCTGCAAGTGCAGGAGATACTGTTTTTATTTTTCCTGGTGAATATCTATTAGGAGATGGAGAACAAGGATTTGAAGTAGATTTTGAAAGTGCTGACCCTACTGTTGCCACTTTATTAAAAGATCAAGTTCATATACATTGTGTTAATGGTGTAGTTATAAAAAATTATGCTATTGACGAACCCATTTACCTTTTTTATAATGAAGATTCTACTCAAGATATTAATTTCTCTTTAACAGGAGATGGAGAATTTCATCCAAGTGCAAATGTAGTTGAATCTCGGTTTATGTTTCTTTGTACTGATAGAACTGCTGGTGCAGAAATTAGGATAAATTTTGAATGTAAAAAAATTGTCTATAGAGATGACTGGTGTTTCTTATTAAGAAGTGGAACTAAAGAAGCTAATATTAAAGTAAAAGAAGTAGAAGCTTCTGTTACGAGAGCTGGAGGATTTCTTCCTTTTGTATTTACAAACACAGCCGATGAAACATCTACTAATTTAATTAAAGATGCTGTTTTTAATATTGAAATAGATAGTTATGTTTATAACATAAGGGCCTTTATAGCTGTTCCTGGTACTGATTTTAATACTATATTTACAATCAGAGGGGTAGAAAGATCAAATGCCCATATAAAAATTGGTACAATTACAGGATATTATATGGGGTATGGAGCTTTGTTGACTTTAGGTGGGCCTAGTAAAAACTCAAGAGATAATAGGGTAACTATGGACATTGGAGTTATTGATTTAGCTAATGGAGCCAGTGTTGAAAATTTTGTTTATAGTGAAGCTGTTACAGCAGGAGGGTCTTTAGAAGTTTCTTCTCATATAAATGGATTAGTTTTTCTTTATAATCAAAATTCTATTAGAGCTACAGAAGAAAACGATGTAACTATTAATATTGGAAATGTAAGAGGGGCAGTAAGTGTAGGAGGATACTTAAATTTAAGGGTTACAGGTGCAGGGCCATCTAAAAATTCTATTGTGTATAATGTGGGAAATATTTATATGGAAGGTTCTTACCCTTGTGTTTTTAATGAAGTTGTAAATAGTACTGGTACTTCTGCTGCTGTAACAACTAAAGTAAATATTATAGGAAGAGCTTCTTCAGCTTTGGGGTCTCCAATTCTTTTACCAGATGATAGTACATCAGGACACTTAATTATTAGTGGTCGATATTATAGTGGAGATACTAATCGACTTGTTGCTGCTTATTGTATTAATAATACTGAAGTAGTCACTTTAGAAAAATGCTATTTGTTTAATAGCTCTTTATCAGGAGTTGTTGGCCCTCTTACACCAGGAAATTCTAAAACTTTTAAAACTGTAGATGCTAGAACTGGCAATCTTACAGTTAACCCAGATGTTGTTTATACTATTGATGGTATGAATCGTAGTTCATTATTAATATAAAAAAATAAAAAATTATGGCTGGATTCTTTCCAACAAATAGTGTGCAAGATCAAATTCTTTGGTTAAAGAAACAACTTCTTTGTGTAAAAGATTGTTGTGAGGGAAACGTAGAGGCTATTACTATAATTAATAATACCCTAATCTCTATTGAGAATGGTATGATTACTTATGTAACTGATTTAACAGATGCAGAAATCCTGGCTCTATCAGGAGTGGATATACAAACCTTTTATCAATCCACTGATACTAATACAATGTATTATGTCAATCAGGCTGGAGACCCTGTAGTATTTCATCCTGATGATTTAGATATTAGTTACTTTGAAAGAAGAGCCACTATTGAGTTTATTTCTGAAGGTATTACAGATGTAGCAGGAAGTTATGATGACTTTAGAGATACTGACTTAGCTGCTATTTCTAGAGACTATATGAACATGCCTTCTATTATTCAACATAATCAGACAGGACTTATATACTCTATCTTTAGAGCTGGAACTAATCATAGTTTTTTTAACGACTCTTATATCATAATGAGAGTATCACATGATGGTGGAGAAACTTGGACTGATTTAGCTAATACTGCTGGAACAGGTAATTATGATATTATTCTTGATGGAAGTGGTGTAGGTGGATGGGATGCTAATGCAATTATTGTAACTCCTAGTGGTAGACTAGTTATCTTCACTAGGTACTTTAATGCAGGTAATACATATGTTGAAAATCAAACGTATTACTCAGATGATGGTGGTGCTACATGGACACAATCTCCTACACCTTGGGCCCTTAACAGTCTTGGATATGTTTATGGTAATGAGACTGTTGAAATCCCCAATGGTGGGATACTTATATCATACAGAGATATACAAGCAGATAGATATATAAGAGTTGCAGAATCTTTTGATGATGGATTAACATGGACAGTTAGATCAACTATGTTAGATAACTCAGATAGAGGTTGGAACTTTGGTGAAACAGTATTACAGGATTATGGTGGTGGAAGAATTGTAGCTCTTACTAGGTTTTCATCAGACAATGATGACTCTGAACATTACCCATTTATCTGTGTATCTCATGATTATGGTTTAACTTGGGCAGGAGATCATGAGACCTTAAGTTTTGATGATATACAAAATGGAAGATATGGATCAGGGTTTTTAAAGCTTGAAGGAGTAGGAGTCAGTTTAGGTGGCCCAATTGCTAACACTAGTTGTTTACCTTATTGCCAAAGAGCAGACTACCTGGGGAAACAGTATATGGTAATTGTTTATCACATTAGGGAACTTCCTAATACAGGGCAATTAAAAGTAACTATTATAGACCTTGATAGATGGTTAACATTGGGTCAAGATGCTATTGATCCCACTCTACCTGTATTTATTCTGGCTACTTCTCCTGAAGGACTAGTTTATGATGTAGAAGGTAATCATTCTTTTATTGTTAGTGGTAAGTACAATTTTAATAGGTTAATTGGAATTACATCAGCAGCAAGTGGAGGTTCTTCTAGTGGGCCCCAACAAATTCATTACTATAATTATAAGGGTGTAAAAGCTTTGATAGATACTTATGAAGGAATTGTTGCACCTTTAGCTGACAATCTAGGAAACCATATTATGACTCAAAACTTAGAGACTAGTGGATTCTGGATTTGTAATGATGGAGATAATGAAGGAATCTATGTTGAAACTAATGGTGATATTGGTTTTGGTCAAGGAACTCCAACAGAAGCAGTCCATTTAGGGGCAGGAAAAAATATATTATTAGATCAAGGAAATTTAACTTTAGATGATGGGCAAGTTTCTGTAACAGGTTCTAATACTTCAGTTGCAGATTATAACCTAGTAGATTTAACTTTTACAGTAGCTCCAAGTGCAGCTCAATCTATAATAGATGAAAATAAAATACTGAATTCTGCACTTACTACTTCAGGAGCTAACACTATTGGGGTACTTAGAAATTACTCTAACCTTACAACTTTAGGACATACTGGTTCTGTACTTGGGTATAATGGTGTAGAACAAATTCTTTATCCAACTGGTGTTGGAAGTTTACTAGGACAATCTTCAAACTTTATAAGTGATATGTACCTGGAATTTGCCCCTATAGGGTGGTCAGCACAAGTGCTTAATGGCTTTAGGTCTTATATGAGATTTGGGGCAGAAGGGACTATTGCAGATGCTAATGGTTTAATCGTTGAAATGATTCATGGCATAGCAGGTGGATTTACAGGACAAAATATAACAGGTCTTAGGATAACTAATGTAGATGCAGGATTATCATCAGGCTCTTGGCAAAATCGTTATGGTATTCTTATTGAAGATACAATTAATGATATAGGAGTAGCATTTGAGGATTTTACAATCAAATCATTAAATACAAAAGATAGTCAGTTTGCTGGCTTACTTAAATATGCAAGTGATCTTTCAGGGTCTTATGATAATAGGACTTTAGTAGATAAAGAGTATGTAGATACTCTAGGTGGTTCTGTAGCAAGTCTTTATAATATTTCTGGAGCTTTAGGAGTTAATACAACTCTTCCTGATGGGGGTTTTGATTTAAACTTTACAGGCACAGGAAATAGGGCCCATACATCAGCTACTTTTGTTAATACAACAACAGGAGCTTCTAATAGTGCAGTAGGTACATTTGGAACTACAGGTGCATGGAAATGGGGAGCAGGAGGATTTACAGATTCAGTTAATGCAGGGTTTAATATTGTTAATGAAGAAACTGGTATTACAGAGAATGTAATGTCATTCCTTAACTCAGGAGCATCTTCAATATTTAATGTTAAGACAACAAGACTTGCAGATAATTACATAAATCAAATTACTGTAAATACTAGTTTTATAACTCTTTCTTCTGATGATGGCACTAACTCAGCATCCTTAATTGTAGATGGATTAATATCTCCTAGGATTGCAGGAGCAATAACTGATGGTACTGATTCAGGACAATTTTATGTAAAGCCTTTAGAAGCTTTACTTGAAAGTAAAACTGCTACGCTTGCAGCTAAAATTGGTGGAGAACTTAGGTTGGCTACAGAATTTATAGCTAACAGTGATCCTAATCTAGCAGTAGGGCAAGTATTGAAAGTAAAAAATATAGTTACAGGAGAAGCAGAATGGGAAGCTGAATCTACAGCTTTAACAGTTCAAGCAGAACAGACTTTAGATTTTGTTGCTGTTGCTGGGAATCTTTATCCTATTAACACTAGTGCTGTTGGTGCAGTAGTAGCTGACCCACCTGTTACACCAACAGCAGGAGATGTTTTTGCTGTAGTAGATTCAAGAGAAAATGCAGCAACAAATAGCATTACTATAGATTTTATAGCTGGTGGTGATAATCATTATGCAACTTCTCAAAATGCTATATTAGTAACAGATGGAATATATAAAGAGTTTGAATACATCAATGCAACTATAGGTTGGATTGCAAAATAATTAAACATGGCAGATAAATATTATGGAAATATAAATGAAGATACTATTACTTCAGAATCAGACTTTCCTGCTCCTTCATTAGGAGTAATTACTTTAGACTCAAGTACAATTTATAAAATACAAGGGGATGTAGTAATAACTAATAAAATTGATTGTAATGGGGCTACCTTATTAGGGAGAGATAGAACTCTTGACAAGATTACATCTACTCAAGCAGCTTCAGAAATTTTTACAGGAAATGGACAAATTATAGCTAAAAATTTAACCTTCTCAATTACAGGGGCAGGCTCTAAACTTTTCAATCTTTTAGGTACAACAGGGTTTGAATATGTATTTATGCAAGATTGTACTTTTACTTCTAATTCTTCACTAGGAACTATTGAAAATTATTATGCTGTTCAGTTTATAAATATTCCTAATCAAGCTCCAGCAGGGGGTTTAACTCTTACAGATATATTAAATATTTCTTTGAGATATTTTGATACTTCAGTTGGACATACAGCTAGTACTCTTTTAACTTTAACAGGTAATAGTAATTTAGTTCAAATCTTTGGTTGTGCTTTTGGAGTTGGGGGAGGTCAAACTGCAATTGATATTACTGGATTGACATTAGCAACTTATGGAGAAATATCTGCTGGTTCTGGATTCTCAGGAGCAGGCACTTATGTTACTGGAACATTTTCAGCATTGTGGGATGTTATTGCAAGAGGTTTAAATAGAATTTCTGACTCAGAAGCAAGAGGAGCATGTTATGTTTCTTCTGCACTGGCTACTACTATTGGTACAATAAATGTTCCTGTAAAAGTAGCAGGAACTACCACACTAGCTAGTACATTAAGATTTACAAATGGGGGGTCTTCAAATCGTTTACAATATACTGGATTAAAGACAGTAATTAAAAAAATATCTGCTGCCATATCTACAGTATCAGCAGCTAGTAATAAAGAATATACTTGGTCTATATTCAAAAATGGTTCATTAGTAGTTGGTTCAGGTATTAAAAGAAAGCAAGGGACAAGCACTGATGTAGGAGCTTTAGCATTAGATTTTTTGGTAAGCTTTGATACTAATGATTATGTAGAAGTTTGGGTTGCTAATAATACAGATACTACAGCAGTAACAGCACAAAATCTAGTATTAGTAGTTTCTTAAATTAGGATCAAAGAATAAATTTTTATATATTTGTATTAAGTTTAAATCATCAAAATTAATTAATTATGGAAAATGTAAATGAAAAACCTCAAGATATAACTGTAGAAGAGGAAGTTTTAAAATTACCTTTAAAATTGCACCAAGCACTTTTAGAATTAGCTTATCAAAAGGCTCAAGTAGAAAAAGAAATGAGAACTGTTGTGGAAACTTTTTTCTTAACTAAAAACTTGAATCCTCAAGAATATAGTATTGACCTAAAGGAAAATATTATTAAAAATGTGGCTAATCCTAAACCCTCTAATGGAAGCAATATAGAACAATAAAAGTATTATGATGTTTCACATCTCATACATGACTAAATTTTTTGTAGCAAAGAATTCTCTAAAGTTGAGTTCTTTGCTACTTAGTTTTTCTTTAACTTTTATTCTGGAGTTAATCTCAGAACATGTTAAGTCTGAAGAATTGGGTATATCAATGATAGCCTTAGTAGGACTATGTTTTATAAACTTGCTTTTATCTTCTGCTGATTTTGTAACAGGTGTTATAGCAGCTAGGGGGAGAAAAGAAATTATAACAAGTAAAAGGATCGGAAATACTATAGGAAAGTATTTAGGTCTTATCTTATATCTAGTTCTTTCTATTTTCTTAGTTTTTATTTTAACAGCAAACTACTTTGTTCTTGCTCTTCTTTATGGCCCATTAATACTAAACATCTTTAAAGAGTTTATAAGTATTGGGGAAAACTTAAAAGAAAGAAATGCACGTAAGCCATATATTTTTACTGTTATAGATAAGGTCTTTGAAATAATGGAAAAGAAATTTTTTAAAGCCGTTGACAAAAAAGTTAATAGTGTAGATATAGATGATTACTTAAACAATAAAAATTAATGCGATCACATAGAGATTTAATTGAGTATATTATCAAGAATGGTAAAGATACCGAATCTTGGTACGATTTAGGAAAGCAATTTAAGATACAACCACCAGATAAAGAAAGAGCAAAGCAAGATAAGAAATATAAAAAGAAGTCCATAGGCACAAAGGCTCAAGATATTTGGACAGCTTACTTAGAAAAGAAAAACAACTTAGAACTTACTAAAGAGGTTTACATAGATGGTTCATTGAAATCTGAAACTTTTACTAAAACCAGTACTCCTATTGAACCTGATATTGACTATGATAAATATGAGATAGAAAAGTTTACTACAAATCCAAATGGGAGTGGAGTACCTTGGTATAAGTTTAAGAAAAAAGAAGTCATGTATGATGACTCACACCTGGAGGATTTAAAATCTATCCTCACTAAAACGATTACTCCCTTTGAGTATAAGTCTCCTGAAACTACAAGTCTTAAAACATTAGCTATCTATGGTTCAGATAAACACATAGGAGCTTTAACTAAAGACAACTCTGTTTATACTAATCTTTACACTAAAGAAGAAATTAAGAAAAGAATTATCCAATATACTATTGATGAAATAGAGCTTTGGATTAGCTTCTTTGGGGCTTTTGATAAGTTACTTATCATGGAGCTAGGTGATGCACTTGATGGTTTTAATGCTAAAACTACTAGTGGGTTAAGGGGAACATCTTCACATGTATTGCCTCAACAGATGAATAATAGAGAACAGCATGATTTTTATGTAGAAGTCCATAAAGAACTTTTTGATATTATTATGTCTAAACAGTATGCTAAGACTATATATTTTCTTGCTACTAGTAATTCTAATCATGGTGGAGACTTTGAATATGGAGCTATGAGAAACTTGGAGACTTACTTAAATGTAAAGTACCCTGCAATAAAAACCTTTGTAACTCATAAACCTTTTGATCACTTTATCTTTGGGAATCACTGTATTATATTTGGTCATGGTAAAGATGATGAGGATATGCTAAGAGGTCTTCCCCTAGTATTGAATGATAAAGTAGAGAAGTACATTACTGAGTATATTAGTCATAACAATTTAGATAAGTATAAGATTACTTTTGTTACTGGTGATCTTCATCAATCAGCAAAAACTCATGGTAATAACTTTCGGTATAAGAAAGTATTATCTCAATATGGTAGTAGTAAATGGATGCACAGTAACTTTGGAGCTGGACAAGCTGGTTTAACATCAGAAGTTTTTCAAGATTTAGGAAGAATCTTTGAATCAGACTATTTCTTTAAAATAAACAATTTATCTAATACAGGTATTTCGTTTAAAGAATAAAATTTGTATCTTTGCATATGGAGCAGTCTGTAAATGAGATTAGGTATTTCTTTAAAGACTTATCTTTTGAAGAACAACATCATGTGTATTACGTTAAAGGAGAACCTTTATCGAAATCTGTATCAAAACTTATTAAAGAATTTGTTACTTATACTGATTTCAAGAGTATTGCACTAGCTATTGATAAGAGGGATAATTTGCCTCCAGGTACTACGAGTCTTTTTTGGAAAAAGAAGTCTGATGTAGCTTTGGCAATAGGAGATAAAGCTCACTTTTTTGGGGAAATGTATGCTTTCAATAGAAAGTTAACTCCTACATGTGGATATGAAAGAGCTATAGTAAAGTTCTGGAATGACTTACCTGATCATATAATCCCTGTATTTACTGAGTTAAAGATGTGGCACAAACTTTATCTCTTTGGTGGAATGAAAGATATTACTTTTTATAACACTAAGACTAAGAAGTTTATAGTAGGGGATTATAAAACAAATGCAGATTTATTTAAGAATCATAAAGGTAAAACTTTAAAGAAACCTTTTACAGACTTATTAGATAACGCTTTTAATCATTATCAAATTCAGTTAAGTTTTTATCAAATAATGTTTGAACAAACAGGGTATGAGATAGAAAGAAGAGTTTTAATACACATAAAATCTGATGGTACATATGATATGTATGATACTGAAGATTTAACAAAACAACTAGACACTTTTTTAATCAATTATTATGGGACTTGATAAAACAATCAACGAAAAAAATTATAAAAACGATAGATACCTTTTAGGATTAGTTGGTAACTTGACACGAAAAGATAATGACCTTCAAACACAGATTGATGCTTTAGGAGGTGGTGGAGGTTCTACAGAAGTTATCAATGTACTAGCTGATGCTACTGTAGCAGGAGATGGAGTTACTGATGATAGCGCAGCTATATCAAATATAATAGCAAGTAATCCTGGAAAGATAATATACTTTGAAAAGGCTACATACCTAGCTAGGTTTAGTCTTGCTACTGAAGTTATTATAATTGGAGAAACTGGTGCAGAAATTACTTGGGGTGCTTCATCATTAGCTACTATATCAGTGTTTGCAGCTAACTGTACCATCTCAAATTTGAGAATTATAAATACTCATGTTACTGGTAAAAGTGTTGACTTTTCTCTTAACTCAGGAAAAAGAACAAATATTCAAAATTGCTATTTTAAGGCTCACTCAAACATTACTACAAACACAACCAATAATGATATTGCTGAATATCGTAATTGTACTTTTGAAATTGTTGATGGTGGTGGAAGTATAGGAACTCAATGTTGGAGTCAATTTGCTGAATATTACGATTGTAAATTCATTGGAAACTTAGGCGCAGATGTTCAAGATTCTAAATTCTATAACTGTATTTTTGGCGATCTTAATGGAAATACTGATTGGGGAGTTCATATGCCATTGGGTACTCAGAGCAATACAGGAACAGTCACCGCATTTGCTGGTGATGCAGAGTTTCATAACTGTAATATATTTTCTGGCCCTGCTGCTGTTACTAAAACTTATGCTTTTGGATGTGGGAATAACGCTCACCCAAAACTATATGGCTGTACATTAGTTGGAAACAAGTATGGATTTTATGCTAGGTCTTCTTCGACTATTGAAGCATACAATTGTTACTTTCAAGCTAGAGACACTACAGGTGGGTCTGCTTCGGTAGGGTTTTTAAAGTATGCAGCAGCTCCTCATGGAAGTATTGTGGGAGGGGGAGATTCTTTTATCTATGGAGGTAACATTGTAGCTGGAGAACATGGCCTACAAGTTCCAGAAGTTAATACTCTCGGAAGTTTAACTTTGATAGATGTTAACATGGATTGGGGTCAATTTCTTGTCACCAATTCTGGAGGAACACCACAACCACATAATGATGGGTTTCAATACGTATCTGAAGTTACAGGGTTTCCCCAAGGCTTATTTGAATCTGTTGCAGTTACAGCAGGAGATCAAGTTATACGTCCTCCTTATTCTCCTGCTGGTAGGTATTTCCTTGAGCTTGTTAATAATGCTGCTGGTACACGTAATGTAAGATTATCTAAAACATATGATGATCCAGGTGACGTATATGATCATGGTTCTATCCTGATTCTCAGAGGTACTTCTGATGCTAACTTATGTAACGTTAAGAATGGATATTGGGGAGCAGAAACGACACTTACTGTAAACTCTTCTAGTGATGATAACATCTTAGGTAATGGTGATGTAGCTGTTTACATCTACTTCACGAATACTTGGATTGAGTTAACTAACTTTAATCTTACTCAATATATGAAAGTTGGAACAGGAGGTAACATAGAATTACAACCTGGGTCAAGAATTAAACTTAATAGAACTTCAACTATACCTTCTCCTGCTACTGATGTACTATACTTAGATGATGGAACTAATCATGGATTAGCAGGTGTGCCTACTCTTATGTTTCATAATGGAGTAGGTTGGAATGCTTTATTTTAATAACTTAATATGAAAAACTCAGAAGCAATACAACGTGTTCAATCTCTTTATTCAAGAGGAGTTCAATCTGATTCTAGTAGACTCAGTGAAAGACACATCTTTAATAAGTTAATTACTGTAAGGTCTAAACTCTTAGGACAGAAATTGAATAAGAAGCAAAAACTTAGTCAATGGAATTACCAGACTTTACCTTGTGTAAAAATGGTAGAAGCTCCTTTGCATGAGTGTCCTTGTTTACCACCTGTGGGTTGTAAGATACTGAAGAGTGATCAACCTATACCAGAACCACTAACAGATTTAGATAGTCATATATTTCAATCTGTTACTTCTATTGATGGGAGTATTATTTATTCTGAAGTATCATGGACAGAAAAGCAACATAAGAGTGGTGGTAAATACACTTCAAATAAACCAGACTTTTTTATCAGGAACAACTATCTTTATATTACTTATAAAGATGGGCCCGAAGTAATTAGTGTAACAGGTATTTTTGAAGACTTTATTGCTGCTGATATTTTTCCTTCTTATTGTGATGATCCAGATTGTACTACTTGTTTAGATTGTGAAAGCTATTTAGATAAAGAATTTGTAGCAGATAATGATTTGGTTGATACTATGGTAGAGATGGCAGCACAAGAACTGATTAATATCTTTGGACAAATGCTTGAAGACAGAAGTGCTGATAGCAAAGACACTGAAGATCAAAGACTTAAATAATGACAAAAGATTATTTGAACACTAGAGATAGTTACAAATTTTATAAAACAACTGTTGATAATCCTGTTGACATAAAGACATATCTTGATGTGGCAGGAAAGTATAATAAGTTCTTGATTAATAAGGTTTTAGAAGGTGAGATTATTGTGCTTCCAGGTAAGTTGGGAACTCTATCTATTACTGGTAAAAAACAAACTATTACTTTTGATGAAGAAGGTAATGTAAAAGGCTTAGCTCCTGATTGGCCTAAAACTAAAAAGCTATGGAAAGATAATCCAGAAGCAGGAGCAAAGAAGAAACTTATATACCATACAAATTCTCACACAAGTAATATAAGATATAAGTATCTTTGGTCTAAGAAACATGTACTTGTTAAAAATAAAACTTTGTATTCTTTACAATTAACTAGAACTAATAAAAGAACTTTAGCAGCAGTTATTAAAAGTGGAAAAGAATACTTAACTAAATAATTATGGAATATACTACAGTTGACAGAATCTTTAATAGATTATATAGGGATTTAAGAGATACTAACTTAAATGAATCTAATGTTCTTGAATGGATTGGTGAAGCTTTAGACTTTTTAAAAGTTGCAGATAACCAGGAAGAAGCTATTGCATTTCTTGAAGTTAGTAATTATCAAGCTGTTGTTCCTACAGGACTTACTTCAGTATTGCAAGTAGCTAGGAATAATAGCTATGTTAGTTGTGAAGAAGCTGCTGCTGCTGTTGTAGAGGCTGCTGCTGCTGAGGAAACTCTTTCAGATAAAGTGTTTCTTAATTGTAATGGCACTCCAATAGTTGATTATGAGATAGCTTATTATAGACCTTACTTTGATCTTCAATGGGAATATGATCCTTGGTTAAGGAGTAGTTTATATACAAGTCAGTACACACCTGTTAGACTAGCTAATCATACTTTGTTTAAAACTATAGTATGTAGAGAAACAGGATATGAAGATTTATATAATGGTCAAACTGATGAATATACTATTGTAGGTACACAAGATAAGAAATTTCAATTTTCTTTTGAATCTGGTTCTGTTGCTGTATCTTATCTTAGAACTGCATTGGATACTACAACAGGTTATCCTTTGATACCAGATCAAATCTCACACATTACTGCTATTGTCTACTATGTAAAGTGGAAAATTTCAGAATGGTGGGCATGGAATGGAAGGGATGGTTCAATTGGTATAGCTCAAGATAGTGAAAGAAAGTGGTTGAAGTATGTAAGACAAGCTAAGAATTGGGCTAAGATGCCAAAATCAATTGATCAATATCAGAATCTTTTAGAAGAATCACACCAACTTATACCAAGGCATAGAAGATATTATGGATTTTTTGGAAGCCTTGGTAAACCAGAAGACAAAAATTTTAATGATCCAGATCATAGAGTGTATCATTAACAAAAATTAATTATGGAAAATAAGAATGTAAGTAGGCCAAGTATAGGATTAAACACAGACTCTTCCCCAACAGATCAACCTAAAGGAACTTATAGGTATGCTAAAAATTCTGTATTAGAAAGTGTTGAAGGGGATATAGGATTTCTCAGTAATGAGTTAGGTTCAGAAGTGTGTGCTTTATTTCCTGTAGGTTATGTCCCTATTGGTAAGACTTATATGAGTGGTGGAGAAGTTGCTATTTTTTTAGCTAAGCTTGATGGGACTTTATCAGAGATTGGTATATTAACTAAGAATTGTGTATATACAACTCATGTTAATTTTGACTTGGGTTTTAAAGTTAATAAACAAATTGATGCTACTTTTAGATTAAGAAGAGGTTGTGAAAGAACTGTTTACTTTACTGATGACCACAATAAACCAAGGATATATAATTTTGATAAGCCAGAAGATTTTCAAACTGCTTCAGTTTGGGATGTAGATAAATTCAGTTTATTTAAAACTTATAACACTTTTCCAGAGTTTAGTAATTTTATGATTCAAGAAAGAGGAAGTCTTCCTGCTGGGTCTTATAATTTTTCTATACAATACCTGGATGATGATTTGAATGCTACTGAGTTCATATCAACTACAGATACAATAATTATCTACAATGATAGTGCATCTTCTAAATCTTTTAAGAATGTGGAAGGCTCAACTAACTTGCAGACTTTCTATCAAGATTTTGGTCTTACTAATAAATCAATTAAGTTTGACATTGCTAATTTAGATTCTGACTTTCCTTACTATAGAATAGGTATCATTGAATCTAATACTGGTAATGGAGAAATTAGTAGAGTGATTTATTCAAGTATAATTTCTACACAAACAACAACATATACATATACTGGAACTAATGGTGAACAGTTAGGAACTGAAGCTGAGATAGCTAGTTTTAATAACATCATTGAGAGAGCCAGACATATAGAACAGATTGAAAATAGACTCGTTTTAGCTGATGTACAAGGTAAGCAAATTAACTACTGTAGATTACAGAAGTATGCTTCAAAGATTAAAGCTCAACTAGTAACAGAAGAAGTTGTACTAAATGATTTGGGCTCAATCAATAATCAAAAAAGAGGAACTGTTCATGTAGAGAAACTAGGCTATATGCCTGGAGAGATATATTCTTTTGGTATTGTGTGGATATTTGAAGGAGGAACTGTTTCTCCTGTATATCATATTCCAGGTAGAAGTTCTACTTACTTATCTGATATGAGTACTGATAATGCTCTTGAGAATACAAACTACATCGCAAATGATATGTGTAGTGGGGAAGACTATTGGGGATATGATTCTCAAGGTGATCCTTTAACAGGTGAGCCTGTAAGACACCATAGGTTTCCATTAAGGAGTGAAGTTAATAAACCACTAATAGTTAAAGATGGGACAAGCACTGAACTTATTACTTACTATTTGTATGTAGATATAAGTGGTACTGTAAATACAGTTAATGTTCCAACTAGTCCTTTAGTATATACTGTTAACTATTTAGATAATGGTGTACCAACAACAAAAGATTTAAACTTATCTTTTGATCCTGCTAATCCTGATGTAGACATTACAAGAATACTTGTCACTACAAGTCTTAACCCTTTGACTTATGTTGATGTAGATGAAGGAGGGCTTGACCCATCTTTAAATTCAGAACTTGTTTATGTAGGTTATGAAGAAGAGATATTAACTAATCTTGAAGATGCTGTTTATACTTCAGAAATTTTTGGTATTGAATTTTCTAATATTGATGTACCAACTGTTGAAGAAACTGGTGGAGAAGAAGTTATTGGTTATTATATAGTAAGAAATGAAAGAGGAGATGATGCAAAAACTATTCTTGATACTGGTGTAATTACTCCATTACTACTTGAAGATGATGTAAATAAGTTTGCATCTCATGGACACGTAATGCCTCAAAGTGATCTTCTCCAGGAAGACACCTTTGGTTTGATTCATCCAGAGCATAGATTTAGACAAAAAGAATATACTGATACAACAGAGTTTATCCAAGAAGGAGAATATGTATTACAGTCTTCAAACACATCAAGTGAGATTGTACAAGATGTAATGCCTGGTACTTCTTATGATGCAAGTGTAAATAAGAGGAGAGAAAGAGATAGTGATGGGTTTGATCTTCATGTTTTTACAAGACATAACAATTTAGAGTATGCTAGAATAGAAGATAGTTTTGCTGTAGAAGCTGAGATTGAAGAGGTGTTTTATTTAGACAGCTTATTTGCTAAGACTATTACTGATACTACAGCAACAAGAAAAGATATTTATAATTTGTCAGGTGATAATAAGATTGGTATTGTTCAACTTAATATTACTAAAGACATAGCAGACTTTAGAACTAAACTTCCTTTTGTTGTAATGAAAAGAAGTTTATCTGATCCTTACAGTAACTTTAGAGTTGCCCCTTATTATAACGAAGTGTCTAGCCCTATATATTTTTCTGGGGCTACAGGTAACTCTGTTGAAATCTTTAATGGTGATTCTTATATTGCCCCAATGAAATACTTATCTTCTACTTTTTATGATATTAGAATAAAGAATAGAAGAACTAAGAAAGGGGTTTGGAATGTTATCCTTGGAGTTCTTGCAGTTGTTGCTGGAACAGCTATTACTGTTTTATCTGCTGGTACTTTAGCTGCTGCTGGTGTAGTTGTTGCAGGATTTGGTGTTACACAATTGGCTACAGGTTTTAAGAAAGGACAAGCTGCAAGAGTCTATCAAGACCTTTATGAACAAGGATTAAAGAATACAGTTAATGATGAAGATACTGAAATTGAATTTTCTCCAAATCCAGATGATGATGAAATACAATGGTTTACTGATGTACTTTCAAATCTATGGTTTGAGACAGGAGTTAATGTAAATTGGAGAATGGGTAATACTGTTGGTCTTACTGATTTCTTACCCTCTCCTGAAGGTTATGATGAAGCAGCCTTAAATAGTTATGCAATTGAAAAAGTAACTAACGTTGATCCTGAAGCTGATGGTGGTAGAACTTATCAAGGTTACGCTAAAGCTGAAATCTATGAAGTTAATCCTGATTATGATAGAAGAGATAAAGAGAAGACATTTGGACACTTAGCTCTTGAGTATGATTGTTGTTCTGATTGTTTAGAGGACTTTCCTCATAGAAGTCATTACTCTGAACAGTCTTTTCAAGAAGAGCTTACAGATAACTATAGAACTTTTTTACCTTTAAACTATAGAGATATAGAAGGGGAAACTGGTGAGATAAATAATATCTTTAGAATTCAAAACAATTTATATCTTCATACTGAAGAAGCTTTATGGCATTTACCTCAAAATATTCAAGAGAGAGCAACAGGGGATATTATTTCTTTTATTGGTACTGGAGACTTTTTCTCTATTCCTCCAAGGAAGATACTTGATGATGAGACAGGTAACTCTGCTGGTACACAACACAAGTGGGGAACAATAAAAACTCCTAGTGGTGTATTCTTTGTTGCAGAGAATCAAAATACTGTATATAGATTTGATGGCAATAAGCTTGACCCAATAAGTAATGTTGGTGAATTCAGTTGGTTTAAAAATAATACTACTATCAAGTTTGATGAATCTTATTATGATAGTAATACAAAGGTTTATCCATATAGAGATAACCCTTCTAATGAATATGGTACTGGTTTTATACTTAGTTATGATTCAAGGTATGAGAGAATACTCTTGACGAAGAAGGATTATATTTTCACTCCAGGTACTATAAGTACTGATGATTATGAGTTATGTTATTCTAATGGTAACGTGACTGTATTTGAAGATGTCTCTGCAACTATAGCAACAGAAGAAGGATTAGGTTGGACTTATACTGGAATTACTGATTGTGAGTTGTGCTTTGAAAGACAAACAACAGAAACAATTGATATTGAAGTAATGCAGACTTTGCCTAATACTGCTGATATACATGTATTTTTTGATACCTCTGGTTCTTTTGGTGGTGGGTCTGGGACTACAGTTGCACAAATAGAAAGTGGAGCTGCTGGGCCTTGTCTATTGGCTATTAGTGAGGCTATTGATGATTGGGTAGTTACCTATGCTGCTGCTAATCCAGATTGGTCTGGAACACTTTATAAATACACAGACTCTACAGAAAGGTGGGTGAACTATGCTCAGATAATTTCAAGTACAACTTATTTTGGTCTTGACCTCTCTACTAAAGATATAATTGTTGTTTCATTTTGTAATGAGTCTGCAAATATTTATCATGATAGTTCTTTAGATAGTCCTATAATTGCTCCAACTACACAATACTTAACAGACTATGCAAACTTCTTAACTTTACATAGTCAGTATAATTCCTTTTTAGGAATTGCTTATCCAATTGTATTTGGAACAAGTGCTGGTTCTTGTGGAGGGGGTGCAGGGGGTTCACTGCCTTCATCAAAGAATATGTTACTGCATTCTATTGCAGCTTTATATGGTACAGAGTTAACCCCTACTCAAATAGCATCAGATTTATCAACAATAAATCCTGGCTTTACTCCTGGAGAATGGGCTACTATGCTTACTGATTTACAAACTGCTAATCCTTACCCTGATGATGGACTTAATAATTATGGTTGGGTAGGTAAGTGGGATAGATATGCTGATGCTACAGGTAATGTAATTGATTCTGTACAGTTCCAATTAGATATTGAAGAACTAATTGCAGGAGTAGTAACTTCTGAAGTTCAGCAAGTTGTAGTTCCTGTTACTGAATACCAATGCCTTCCTGGAACTCTATTGATTGAGCCTGAGACTTATGATTGCTCCTGGACTAAGAGTTTTAATATGAAATTCAATGGTTGGACTGCATATCATGATTATACTCCTGATTTCTATATTAACACTCCTGACAGGTTTTATGCTTGGGAGCATGGTACTGTAGGTATTTGGAAACATAATGTAGAGACTCTATACCAAAACTACTTCGGTATAAGAGGGGATTTTATTATAGAGTATGTATCTCTTTCTAGTCCTTTAGAAACTAGAGTATGGGATAATTTAAAATTGATTACTCAGGCTAGTACTTATGATGCTGTTACAGAAAGTTATGTTGATAAACGCTTTGTTACTTTTAATGAAGCTATGATATATAACTCAAGACAAAATAGTGGAGTACTTAGTTTAGTAGCAAAAGATACTCAAGCGAATCCTGAAAACTATATGTTACAGCAACTCTCTGAAGCTTCAGGTCAAGCTCTTATTGATAGGAATGAAAGAGACTGGACTATTAATGATTTTAGAGATATGATAGGAGATTATACAGTTCCTATGTTTTTAAAAGATAAAGTTTCAGTTCAAGGTGTAGGCTATACAGATAAAATCTTAAACCCTTCAGCTATTAACTTAACTAAGGATTGGACACAACAAGAAGTATTTAGAGACAAATACTTGATAATAAGACTAATATTTAATACCTTTGAGGATACTAAACTGGTATTAAACTATTCAGTAGAAAATGAAATTTTGTCTCATAGGTAAATAAAAAACTGAATAAACATTCAAATAAAAATGAAAAAAACTAAGAGAAAAAAATATGCTACTGGAACTTCTGTAAAAAACTATATGGAGAATCCATATAGCGAACTCCAACAAAATCAAATTAATAGGATTAAAGGACAAGCAGAAGCAGCCAATAATCCTTTCACTCAGGGCTTAGATGTTCTTGGGGGTTTAATGATGCAATTTGGGGCACAAGGGATGGAAGGTCAAGGTTTAGCAGGAAAAGTGTTTGATACTGCTGCTTATGGTGGTGAGGTAGGCAAAGTGCCTGTTGAAGTAGAAGGGGATGAAGTAGCTGAAACTCCTGATGGAAACATGATGGAGTTTAAGGGCCCAAGCCATGAACAGGGAGGTATTGATGCAGACTTGGAACCTGGAACTGAAATATACTCAGATAGAATCAAAGTTAAAGGAAAAACTATGGCTGATAGAAAAAAGAAAAGAGAAGGCAAAAAGCAAACTCTTGAAAGCTTATTATCAAAGAACCCAACAGATGCTCTTACAAAAAATGCTTTAAAGAGAACTGAACAAGTCAATGCAATACAAGAACAATTTGATACAACTGTTCAGAATGTTGTTTCAGGTATTGAAAGTCTTCAACAGTTTTCCTATGGTGGAACTGTAGATATGTATGCTACTGGTGGTATGGTAGGTGATCCTCCAACAAAAAGAGCTAAGTTACTTTCCAGATTACAAGGCTTAGGTATTGCTGCTGATCAAACTCCAGAGAGTTTTCAAAACTTGACTGAAGATGTTGTACAGGGTTATTTAGATACTATGTTTGAGCAGAATCCTAATATACAAAGACCAGCACAAGCACAAGCTACTATAGCTAATTTAATGAGTAAAGGAGATTACCCTGAAGTAAAAACTATAGCTAAGACTAAGTTTCAAATTGCTGAAGACCCTGTAGCTCAAGAAGTTATTCCAGGTAAAACTAGAGATGAAATCTTTGCTGAGACTCGTAAACAACTTGAAGCTCAAGGTGTTGACCCTAATACTGGAACTTTTGATTTTAATGGTAAAAAGTTTTCAACTAAGCTTTCTCCTACTGGTGGTTCTTCTAAAGATAAACTTCCTGATCAAGTCATTGATGTAGGAGGTACTAATGAAATATTAGATGCTGATCAATACTATAAGCAGAAGACAGAGTTTGCAGGTGGTGGGACTGTATGGGGTGATCCCAATGATCCAAAGAAGAAAACTTACTCTACATTAGCAGATAGACCACCATTATATGATAACGCAGAATTTGATCCTCTTACTATTGACTTCAGTAACATACCAATGACTGATAGTTTAGCTGGTGCAGACCCAATGATTGCTAATCAATTTACAAATAGCTACAGTGGTCTTCCTGTACAGAATGGTGCAGAAGTAACTGATGCAAATGGTAATCTTATTTCTCAACCTGGATTCTTTGATAAGTTACAAGGTTATGTTCCTAACTTAACTACTGGAGATGCAATTGGTTTAGCTGGTAATTTATATTCAAGCTTTGCTCCAATGAAAAATACTAAAGATGCTTTCTCTAACATGACTCCTAATATTAATCCTTTTGAAAACTATGGTCAAGAAGGATTAAAGTCTATGGCTGATGCTAAAGGGATGTTAGCTGGAGAACAAGCAAGAGCTTTAAAAAACTTAGAGTTATCAAAAGCTGGACAGATAAATAGAGGAAGAAATACTGCAAGAGGTGTTAACCAAATGAGAGCTTTAGATTTAGCTGCCAATCTTCAAGGAGATCAAGCAGCTAGTGATATTAATTCTAACTTCATACAAATGTTAATGAACCTGACTACTCAAGAAGCTGGTATGCAAAACCAGAAAGACCAAGTAGTTATGGGGGGAGAGGGGGCAAGAGATATT
>Ga0070748_1000357_pt1 | contig 22876 bp, 22 predicted proteins | sample VirMetDEL_Nov_12_FD_77015 | JGI IMG/M metagenome (GOLD analysis project Ga0070748, IMG submission 77015) | Aqueous microbial communities from the Delaware River and Bay under freshwater to marine salinity gradient to study organic matter... | ecosystem: Environmental > Aquatic > Marine > Coastal... | reverse complement strand
TAAGTGGGCTTAAACTTCAGCGGCTTTTGGGTAAAGCCATGGCTGCCGAGGTTGCGGCCGCCAAGTGCAACCATGGCGGCTAAGTGCCCGCCGGCGCTATCGCCAGTCACCGCCACTTTTTTCGGGTCGCCGCCGTAGCGTTTAATGTTGTCTTTTACCCATAGCACCGCGCCCATACCATCTTCCACTATGTCTTCTACTGTTGTGGTGTTGTTGACGTCAGATAAGAGACGGTAGTTAGCGTTTACGGTAATGACATCGGTGCGGCTGGCAATGCTGTTAGCCAAGTCAGTCATGATTGATTTGTTGTTAAGCAGCCAGCCACCGCCATGAAAAATAACCAGTACGGGTTTGTTTTTTGTTTTGGTGTCGGGGGCGGCAATATCCAGAGTCAGGTCAAAACCCTTGGGGCTAGCCCAAAGAATATCCTTAAAGTGCTTAATGTTGTGATCGGCAAAGGCTGATGAGCACAGAAAAGTGACAAGCGAAATGATGGTGAACTTCAGGGTTGATTGGCGCATTTATTATCCTCATTGGAATTGGCATCTAAATTATTGTTGTTGGCTGCTGTTGTGTTGTTGGACTTTGGCCATTTTATTTTGCGGGCCGTGGTTCTGTAGCTGGACAGAGTGCCAGCTGATAGTCAGTATTACTATAAGATAAATTAAAAGCAAGCCCTTATGCTGGTACGGGCTCGCCTGCATCGAGTCAGAAGCATTTGGGTGGACCTGCTCTTGACAAGAGGGAGCCCAAAAATCACGGTGGAGTAGCGGGTGTTACCAGCGTGGAAATGGCATCTTCCAAAGACTAGGTTTCGAGTTCACTGTCAGGTATAAATAATGATATAGAGAAGGTGCACCTATATTGGATGGGATTAAACTGTGCTGGGGCGCTAACGCGCAAGTCAGGATGGGTATAGCTTTGCCAGCTTTCTAAAAGGTTTGGCTCAGCACCCCTTTATAGAGGGTAATTAAAACCACGTTCTAAGAGCATAGATATTTACTTTCATTTAATTGCTGAAGGTGATCCATGACTGAAGTTGGCATTATCGCGATGAATTACATTTTAGTCATCAAAGTAGCGTAGACTCGGGACGACTCGGGCTTTTGGCGTTGAGGTCAGAGAGTCCAACGCATATTTCGACTAAAGGGCATTATTATGAAAACTATCCATTTGTTGGTTGCTGTGATCGGCATGAGTACACTTGTAGCCTGTTCAAAAAAAGAACCTGAAACCCTAACCGAGTCGATGAAAGCAACGGCTTCAGTTGCGGCTCAAGAAATTTCCTCTGCTGCTTCAGCAATGAAGGAGTCTATGGGTGAAATGAAAGACGATACAGTTGATGCCATGCATGACGCGGGCGATGCTATCAGTGAAGGCGCAGAAGATGCGAGCGAAGCAGTGAAGAAAACCGCTAAAGAAGCTAAAGAAGAACTAGAAGAAGCAGCTGAATAAATAGTTTGCTGACAAATTAAAGCCCCCGTAGATGTACTATTCTACGGGGGCTTTTTCTTTTAATTTTGGAGAGGTGTTAGCTATTTCATGTGACCAAGATTTTTTTGCACGACTTGCAAAATAGGCTTAAATACTTTTGGTGATCCACAGACTATGTGGCCAGTTTCAAAAAAGTCGCTACCGCCATTAAAATCGCTGACAAGTCCACCAGCTTCTTTAACGAGTAATATTCCCGCCGCTATATCCCACTTATTTAAATTCATTTCCCAAAACGCATCGAAACGGCCTGCTGCTATATAGGCTAAATCCAACGCGGCAGACCCGCAGCGGCGTATGCCGGCGGTTTGACCGGCAATTTCTTGTACGCAGGCGAGGTAGGGGATGATATTTTCTAAGGCGTAGCCGCTAAACGGAAAGCCAGTGCCTATAAGTGCACCATCGAGATTACGGCGTGTTGAAACGCGAATGCGGCGATCGTTAAGCATGGCACCGCGGCCACGGCTGGCGGTAAATTCTTCGCGATTGATGGGGTCGATAATAACAGCATGTTCGAGTTGGCCTTTATAGACACAGGCAATCGAAATTGAAAAGTGGGGGAGGCCGTGAATGAAATTGGTGGTGCCATCGAGTGGATCTATGATCCATTGATAGTCGGGGTTTGAGCCCGGAAGTGAGCCGCCTTCTTCGCCTAGGATGCTGTGATCCGGATAGGCTTTGCGCAGATGATAAATAATTTCTTTTTCAGCGGCTTTGTCTACTTCGGTGACAAAGTCGTTGCGACTTTTGGTTTCGATTGTGAGTAGATCAATACGCTCAAATGCGCGTTCAATCAATTCGGCTGCTTTGCGCCCTGCGCGCAGAGCAATAGTCAACATGGGTTCCATAAAGCATCAATTCTCAAAGTGAATATCAAAGTCGGTATATCAATGTGATTCCAGCAAGCCGGATGCACATGAAGAAGGAGGTCGGGATTGTAAAAGAGCATGGCCGCAGATGGTCAAAAACACATCTCTCGCCGAGGGCGCGGAGTATACAGGCGCTCGCGCTCGCTGCCAATCGGTAATGATGCGATTTGACCAGTGCGCGACTAGTGAGTGAGGGCGGGTGACTGTATACTGCGCCTCTTTTTTGTCTCGGCGCGACCTAAACACTATGGTTTACGCGTGAGCGCACTATTGGAATTCTGCTTATGACCACTAATCCTCTGGCGAATATTCGCATCGTTTTGGTGAACACCACGCACCCCGGCAATATTGGCGGCGCGGCGCGGGCGATGAAAAACATGGGACTATCTCGTCTTTATCTCGTTGATCCCAAAGAGTTTCCCTCCGATAAGGCTGTTTGGCGCTCCGCCGGAGCAACCGATGTACTGGATGATGCCATCGTTGTTGAAACTTTGGATGATGCCATTGCGGGCTGCTCGCTCGTGGTGGGTACCAGTGCGCGGGAGCGCCGTATTCCTTGGCCGTTGCTGGATCCGCGTCAATGTGGAGAAAGTGTTTTTAATGAAGCCGGCCAGCATGAGGTGGCGATTGTATTCGGGCGCGAAGATCGCGGCTTGACTAATGAGGAGCTGCACAAGTGCAACTTTCACGTCCATATTCCCGCTAATCCTGACTATAGCTCGCTCAATTTGGCGACGGCAGTGCAGGTTATTAGTTACGAAGTGCGTATGGCGTATTTGCAGGCAACTGAGGGCAACACTCTACCAGGGCACCAATGGGATATGCCGCCTGCTGATGCTAAGTCCTTAGAAAGCTATTACGAGCACCTAGAGAAAACGCTGGTGGAGTTGGATTTCATGGATCGCGACAATCCCAAGCAGACCATGACGCGCTTGCGTCGCCTCTACAATCGCGTACGTATGGATCAGATGGAAGTGAATATTTTGCGTGGCGTCTTAACTGCCATGCAGAATTACGTCTATTACAGCGGCAAGGTGCTGGCTAAATTTGGCGTTGCATCGGGTGTTGATGCCTTGCGTGCGGAAGCCTTGGCGGATAAATCTACAGCGCCAACCCCAAGAACAGAAGCCGAACGCGCTGCGGCTGCTGATGCAAAAGTACAGGATTAGGTGTTGGATTAGCGCTTTAGGGGCAGGTATTTGGGTTGAAAAGCGTCTCGTTCGTGTCTAGTTGTTGGAAAAAGTCGAATACTTGAGTAAAATACTCGGGATTAGCTTAGGCTAGTAGCTGGTTCTCTCTTAGCTAGATGTACAGCTGCCTTTATTCTCTCAATATTTACTCTGGATATTTGCTATGAGGCTCACCACCAAAGGACGCTACGCCGTAACGGCGATGTTGGATCTCGCGCTACATAGCGAGCAGGGCCCCGTCAGCTTGGCGGACATTTCATTGCGCCAGGGTATCTCGCTCTCTTATCTTGAACAGCTTTTTGCGCGCTTGCGTCAGTCGCAGCTAGTACAAAGCGTGCGCGGCCCAGGTGGTGGTTATCGCTTGTTGGGCGATACGGCGACCATTTCAGTGGCGCAGGTGGTGGATGCAGTGAGTGAGTCTTTAGACGCCACTCGCTGTGAAGGCAAGGGTAATTGCCATGATGGTGAGGTCTGCTTAACCCATCATTTATGGGAGGATTTGAGCTCTCAAATACATCATTTTTTAAGTGGGATTAGCCTTGCCGATTTAGTTGCGCGAGGTGATATTCGTGCGGTGAGCCAGCGGCAGAGCCAGCGTATCAGTGCTCATCAGGGCTCAGATCAACATATTTCTGTCAGTGAAATTCTTTAATTTTCAATATGTTATCCATAGTTTTAAAAGGTGTTTCTTACGTTGCTTAAGCCTGTGTATCTTGATTATGCCGCCACTACGCCCGTGGCACCGCAAGTTGCGGCAGTTATGGCTGAGTGTTTGACCCTAGAGGGTAACTTTGCCAATCCCGCATCGCGCTCCCATGTTTATGGCTGGCAGGCCGAAGAAGCCGTAGAGACAGCACGCGATCAGATCGCCGAATTGATTAACGCGGATGCGCGCGAAGTGGTTTGGACCAGCGGCGCCACTGAGGCAAATAATTTGGCGTTAAAAGGCGCCGCTGAGCACTATCGAGCGCAGCATCCTAAAGGTGGTCATATCATTGTCTCTGCGATTGAGCATAAGGCAGTGCTTGACCCAGCGACTTGGTTGGAGGCACAGGGCTTCAGTGTCACCCGCTTAGCGCCTTCAGTCGATGGTATTGTCAGCGCTGCAAGCCTAACTGCGGCGCTGCGGGGCGACACTTTTCTCGTTAGCTTGATGTTGGTAAACAATGAGTTGGGTTGTATAAACCCAGTTGCAGAATTTGCAAATATCTGCAAAACCCACAGATGTTTGTTGCACGTGGATGCTGCTCAGGCTGCCGGTAAAATTCCAGTGGATGTTAAAGCCCTCGGGGCGGATTTGTTGTCGCTATCGGCCCATAAGTTTTACGGCCCTAAGGGTGTTGGTGCGCTTTATGTGCGGCGTGCGCCTGAGGTTAATATCGTTGCGCAATTGCATGGCGGTGGTCATGAGCGCGGTATGCGTTCGGGCACTCTCGCGACCCATCAATGTGTGGGAATGGGTTTGGCGGCGCAGCTTGCTGCAACTGAGCTAGAGCAGGATGCGGTGCGTATTGCTACCTTGCGTGACCAGCTTTGGCAGGGCCTGGCGGATTTACCAGGCATTAAACGTAATGGTTCTGCGACATCCTGTGTAAGTGGAATTATAAATGTAGCGTTTAGCGGTTGCGATGGGGAGATGCTCTTGTTGTCGCTGCGCGATCTGGCGTTATCGAGTGGGTCTGCTTGCAACTCAGCAACTCTCTCGCCGAGTTATGTGCTCAAGGCTATAGGCCTGAGCAATGAGGATGCGCAAGCATCTTTACGTTTCAGTTTGGGGCGCTATAGCAGCGCTGCCGAGATCGAATTTGCTATTGATCAAGTACGCACATTGGTCACTAAGCTACACAAGTCATAAGCCGAGGTTAGCCATGACTGAACAAGTTGAACATCTAATTAAGAAAGAATATGCCGCTGGTTTTCATACGACCATTGATACTGAAACTTTGCCGCCTGGCTTAAATGAAGATGTTATTCGTTTTATTTCTGCCAAGAAAAATGAGCCAGAGTGGCTGCTTGAGTGGCGGTTGAAGGCCTATGCCGCTTGGCTGGAAATGGATGAGCCGGAATGGGCTCATGTGAAATACGAAGATATCGACTTTCAGGCCGTGTCTTATTATTCCGCGCCTAAATCTATGGCGGATAAGCCGCAAAGTTTGGATGAAGTTGATCCCGAGTTGCTGCGCACTTACGAGAAGCTTGGTATCCCTCTGCACGAGCAAGCGGCGCTTGCAGGTGTTGCTATGGACGTAGTCTTTGACTCCGTGTCGGTAGTCACTACCTTTCGTGAAAAGCTCATGGAGGCAGGTGTCATTTTCTGCTCTATCAGTGAAGCTGTGCATAAATACCCTGAGCTGGTAAAAAAATACCTCGGCTCTGTGGTGCCGCAAAAAGACAACTATTATGCCGCACTGAATTCGGCGGTCTTTTCGGATGGCTCATTTGTTTACATTCCCAAGGGTGTGCGCTGCCCTATGGAACTGTCGACTTACTTCCGTATTAATGAACAAAATACTGGCCAATTTGAGCGCACCTTGATTGTGGCGGATGAAGGTTCGCATGTTAGCTACCTTGAAGGTTGCACCGCGCCCATGCGCGATGAAAACCAATTGCATGCGGCTGTAGTGGAATTAGTCTGCTGCGATAATGCAGAAATTAAATATTCTACGGTGCAAAACTGGTACCCCGGCAATGAAGAAGGCAAGGGCGGCATCTACAATTTCGTGACCAAGCGTGGCGTGTGCCATACCAATGCCAAAATCTCGTGGACGCAAGTAGAAACGGGTTCTGCCGTTACGTGGAAATATCCCAGCTGTATTTTGCGCGGCGACAACTCTGTAGGTGAATTCTATTCGGTGGCCTTAACCAATAATTATCAGCAGGCCGATACCGGCACCAAGATGATTCACATTGGTAAAAATACTCGCTCGACGATTATTTCTAAAGGCATTTCAGCGGGTAAAAGTTCCAACGCTTATCGCGGCTTGGTGCGCATGAACCCAGGTGCTGAAGGCGCGCGCAACTACACTCAATGTGATTCGCTGTTAATTGGTGACAAATGTGGCGCGCACACATTCCCCTATATCGAAAGTAAAAACCCGAGTGCTGTAATTGAGCATGAAGCGACCACTTCCAAGGTGAGCGATGATCAATTGTTTTTATGCAAACAGCGCGGTTTAGATGCGGAGAAAGCCGTGTCTATGATTGTTAATGGTTTCTGTCGCGAAGTATTTAAAGAGCTACCTATGGAGTTCGCGGTTGAGGCGGGAAAATTGCTGGAAGTGAGTCTTGAGGGTTCGGTGGGTTAAGTCCCGCGCTCTTTTGCCTATTCGCATTAGATCAACATTATTGGATTAAAGAATTTTATGTTACGCATTACTGATTTGTTCGCCAAGGTTGAAGAAAAAGACATTCTAAAAGGCTTGAGTTTGACGATTAAGCCGGGTGAAGTTCACGCCATTATGGGGCCTAATGGCGCCGGTAAAAGTACTTTGGGGAATGTCCTGTCGGGCCGCGATGGTTATGAAGTTACTGGCGGTAGTGTCGAGTTTAATGGCAAAAACTTATTCGATTTGGAAATTGAAGAGCGTGCGCGTGAAGGCTTATTTTTAGCGTTTCAATATCCAGTAGAAATTCCTGGCGTGAGCAACATGGAGTTTCTCAAGGCCTCGGTTGATGCCAAGCGCAAACATCGCGGTGAGCCGGATGTTTCGGCAGTCGATTTTATGAAAATGGCGCGCGAGGCGAGCAAAAAAGTTAGCCTTGATCAAGCTTTTTTAAAACGCGGTGTTAATGAAGGCTTCTCCGGCGGCGAAAAAAAGCGCAACGAAATCATGCAAATGATGTTGTTGGAGCCGCAGTTGTGCATTCTCGATGAGACTGACTCAGGTTTAGATATTGATGCATTGCAGGTGGTTGCTAACGGCGTTAACGCCATGCGCTCGCCTGAACGCAGTTTCATTATCGTTACTCACTACCAGCGCCTGTTGGATTACATAGTACCTGACTACGTACATGTTCTGGCCAATGGCCGCATCGTAAAAACGGGCGGTAAAGAGTTGGCGTTAGAGTTGGAAGAGAAGGGTTATGCATGGCTTGAAGAAGAGGCGGTGTAGTTCATGAGTGATTTTCAACAAGCTGCGCTGCGCTTGGCGCAACAGCAACAGCCTTTACCTTGGCTGCAAGATTTTCGCGCGCAAGCGGCGAATGATTGGCGGGCACAGGCTTGGCCTACGCGTAAAACCGAGCACTGGAAATACACCTCGCTAACGGCGTTGCAAAAAGTGACAACCTTAGGTTGGGCTTCCTCTTTATCGACACAGGATGCGGAGTTTATTGCACTAAATGCCACCCGGTTAGTGTTTGTTGATGGTGTGTTTGATGCCGCGCGTTCGAGTGACTTGCCAGCGGGTGTGGTGCGTTTTTCACAAGCGGATAGCGCACAACAAACTATTATTAAGCGGCACTTAGGGTTGGTCGTGGAAGGTGCGCAGCATCTTTTTGCAACCTTGAATAATACATGGGTGAATGAAGGTGTGTTAGTGCATGTGCCGCGCGCTGAACAGTTAGCTAAGCCGATTTATGTTGTGCATATTTCTACCGCGACTGAACAACCCGCTTCGGTTAACCAACGTTTGTTGGTGGTGCTTGAAGACTCAGCGCAGGCAGAAGTGATCGAGCATTATGTTTCCAGCAGTGAAGTGCAGAATGGTTTTGTGAATGCGCTGACTGAAGTGGTAGTTGGCGATAACGCCTATCTGCAACATTATCGCCTGAACCTTGAAGAAGAAAATATTCAACACATAGGTGCTGTGCATGTGAACTTGCAGCGCAGTGCGCGCTTGCGCGGTTTTACTCTCGCACTGGGTAGTCGTTTAAAGCGTATCGACTACCAAATAAATCATCGCGGCGAAGGAGCTGAGCTGGATTTGCAGGGTGTTTATCTGCCGCGCAATAAGCAAATGGTGGATTACCATACCAATGTTTGTCACTGGGTGCCTCATTGCACCAGCAGTGAGGTGTTTCGCGGCATTATTGCCGATTCGGCTCAAGCTATTTTTAACGGGCGTATTTATATTCACCCACAGGCGCAAAAAACGCTGGCTGAGTTGAGCAATAAAAATTTGCTCACGTCTAACAAGGCGGAAGTGAATACCAAGCCTGAGTTGGAAATTTACGCAGATGATGTGAAGTGTGCTCACGGAGCAACCATTAGCCAGTTAAATGCGAGTGCATTATTTTATTTGCAAAGCCGCGGCGTATCGCGTGCTGAGGCCGAAGTTATGATGAGTTTTGGTTTCATCAATGAATTGTTACAGCAGGTTGCTGAGCCAGCGGTGCAAGAATATTTGCTGCCGCGTTTGGCTAAACTCTTTGGTCGCGATCAAACCCTGTTAGAGATGAGTGTATAAGTTATGAGTGTGACCGCGGGTACTATATTTGAAGAATCAAAGCCTGCATCAGTTTTTGATGTGGAGCGTATTCGCGCTGACTTTCCTATCTTGCATCAAGAGGTGAATGGTCAGCCTTTGGTTTATTTGGATAACGCGGCTACCACGCAAAAACCTAATGCTGTAATAGATGCTATCAGCGAATACTATCACACGGACAACTCCAATGTGCATCGCGGTGCTCATGCCTTAGCAGATCGCGCGACCGTTAAGTTTGAAGCGGCACGTACCAAAACGGCGAAGTTTTTAAACGCACCGGATTCTGCACAAATTATTTGGACGCGCGGCACCACTGAAAGTATTAATTTGGTAGCGGCGTCTTGGGGGCGTAGCAATCTAGTGGCGGGCGACCGTATTTTAGTTTCCGCTATGGAGCATCACTCAAACATAGTGCCCTGGCAGTTAATCGCTCAAGCGACTGGCGCGACAGTTGAAGCGATTCCTGTAGATGCAACTGGCACCTTAGATCTGGCGGCATTTAGTGGCATGTTGGATGCGCGCGTCAAAATGGTAGCGCTAGGGCATGTATCAAATGCTATGGGTACTATCAACCCAATTGAAACTGTAATTGAGCAGGCTCACAGCGTAGGTGCAAAAGTACTAATAGATGGTGCTCAAGCTGTGAGTCATTGGGCGGTAGATATACAAGCACTCGATTGCGATTTCTATGTGTTTTCGGCGCACAAATTATTTGGCCCTACCGGTTTGGGTGTGCTCTATGGTAAGCGTGATTTATTGGAAGCCATGCCGCCTTATCAGGGTGGCGGTGAGATGATTGAAAGTGTAAGTTTTGCGGGAACCACATTTAATCAGCTCCCTTATAAATTTGAAGCGGGTACACCAGATATTGCCGGTGTTATAGGCTTTGGTGCTGCGCTGGATTATTTAAGTTCTATTGATCGCGTCGCAGCTGCGGCTCATGAGCAGGCGCTATTGACCTACGCTCAAGAAAAAGCTCGTGCCACTGACGGACTTGAATTGATTGGTACCAGCGCCCATAAAACCAGTGTTATGAGTTTTATGCTCAAGGGTGCACATCCGGCTGATTTGGGTGTCTTATTGGATAAGCAGGGTGTTGCGGTGCGCACCGGTAATCATTGTGCGCAACCGATTATGGAGCAATTTAAAATTCCAGGAACCGTGCGCGCCAGTTTTAGTTTTTACAATACCTTTGCCGAGGTGGATCGCCTTTTTGCGGCGATCGAAAAGGCGAAACAGTTTTTATTGTGATTCTTCACAAGCGTAACGAGGTCATCATGGGTGTTGAATCTTTCAATCCGCAACAAGATGCGGTATCGGTAACTCCGGCCGCAGCGGCGCACTTTAAGCGGCAAATTGCTGCTGCTGAGGACGCTAAAGCAGTCAGGCTGAGTGTTAAACAGAGTGGTTGTACCGGCTGGATGTATGTAGTGGACTTGGTCGCCGAAGGTAAGGCAGAGGATGTCCATTTGGCGCTGGAAGGCGGGGTAGAGCTTTTGGTTGATCCGGCGAGCTTGCCTGTGGTCAGTGGGACGGAAATTGATTACGTCACTGAAGGCGTTAATCGCCAATTAAAATTTAATAATCCGCGCGTAGAAGATTACTGCGGCTGTGGCGAGAGTTTCAGCGTTAGTAATTAACGTCTGAAGTGAATTGCTTCCAAACTGAGATAGATTATGTCTGAAAGACGCATGGTAGTAGCGCTGGCGGATTGCCCAGCGCGGCGCGTTCCCGATGGAACACCTTTGACTATACCCCAAGATACTTTTGTTACCATCACTCAGGCATTGGGTGGCAACTATACGGTCACCTATCATGGGCAGATGGTGCGCGTTGACGGTACCGATGCTGATAAACTTGGGCTTGAGGCTGAGTCCATCAGTTTTCCCGCACCACTAGATGATCAGATAGTAGAAGCCCAGGTCTGGCAGGCACTGGCCAGTGTATTTGACCCTGAAATTCCGGTCGACCTTGTAAATCTTGGTTTGATTTATGGGGTTGAGATCGACCAAGTTGCGCAGCAGGTTCAGATTAAAATGACGCTCACGGCGCCCGCCTGCGGTATGGGCCCGGTGCTAGTGGGGGATGTTGAATATCGTGTGCGTAAGGTGCCCAATGTGAAGTCGGTTAAGGTGGAGTTGGTTTTCGATCCGCCTTGGGCGCGTCATATGATGAGTGAAGAGGCGCAGTTGGAGACGGGGATGTTCTTCTAGGTTGCTGGTTATTTCGTTCATCTTCTTCTAATTTCCGCAAAAAGACTTTTTTATGACCCAGTTTGGTATAGATGTCAGTGTAGATGACATAGTTGATACTCTCGGATTTTTTGATTCATGGGAGGACAGGTATAAATACATTATCGACTTGGGCAAAGAGTTGCCGCCCATGCATGAGGCCTTACGCACAGAGGATTCATTGGTGCGCGGCTGCCAAAGCCAGGTGTGGCTCGTTGACGATCTGCGCGATGGCAAGCTGTACTTTCAGGCGGATAGCGATGCGTTTATTGTGAAGGGCTTGCTGGGACTTGTGTTGGCGGCGTACAACGGCAAGTCGCCACGCGCTATAGCGGATTTTGATATAGATACCTATTTTGCGCAGCTAGACCTTCTACAGCATCTGAGTTCTACGCGAGGTAATGGGCTCAAATCTATGGTGCAAAGAATTCAAGATAAGGCGCAGCAAGCATTGTTGGTGGCGTAGCGCGACACTGTGTTGATAGCATTTTTTGTTTATTAATCAATGGCTAAGATATAAAAATAACCTAAACCCGCGTATAATCCGCGGGTTTTGTATTTCATAGGGCCTCAAGTAGCCGTACGTGGCAAAAAATAGGTCGAATTTAACTAAATTTTTGGGTGCGGAGTTACAAATGGCGATCGAACAGACATTATCAATCATCAAACCTGATGCAGTAAGTAAAAATCACATTGGCGCCATAGTTGCTCGTTTTGAAGCCGCAGGTCTTACTATAGCTGCCTTGCGTATGATGCAGCTCAGTCGCGCGCAAGCGGAAGGTTTCTACGCTGAACATAAAGGGCGTCCATTTTTTGATAGTCTGGTAGATTTTATGATCTCAGGCCCTGTTGTAGTTCAGGTGCTTTCGGGTGAGAACGCTATCCTTGCCAATCGTGACTTGATGGGCGCTACCGACCCTTCTAAGGCTGCTCCCGGCACTATTCGTGCTGATTTTGCGCAAACTATCGATGCCAACGCTGTTCACGGTTCCGACTCGTCTGCTTCAGCTGCACGTGAAATTGCGTATTTTTTTGCGGCAAATAACGTTTTAGTTCGTTAAGTTTTTTTATAACAGATATCTATCTATTTCAGTAGCACCTAACAGGTAACACAATGACCGAATCACTTATTACAGAATCAACAAGCGCAGCGGATACTGCTGGGGTTGGCGATAGCGGTTCGACCAAGGTTAATCTGTTGGGGCTCCCCGAAACGAAGCTCATCGAGTTTTTTGAAACTCTGGGTGAGAAGAAATTTCGTGCGGTACAGGTGATGAAGTGGATTCATCAACTGGGTGCTGACAATTTTGATGACATGACCAATGTCAGTAAAGATTTACGTGCGAAGTTGAAGCTCTGCGCGGAAATTCGCGCTCCTGAAGTAATTAAGCAACTCGACTCTGTTGATGGAACGCGCAAATTCTTAATTCGTGTCACTGGCGGCAGTGTAGTTGAGACTGTTTATATTCCAGAGGGTGATCGCGGTACTCTGTGCGTTTCCTCGCAAGTGGGGTGCTCGTTGGATTGCAGTTTTTGTGCTACAGGCAAGCAAGGCTTTAATCGCGATTTGACCGCTGCAGAGATTATTGGACAGGTGTGGATTGCAGCCAAATCCTTCGGCCAGTTAGCGGCCAATGCGCCTCGGTCGGTGACCAATGTTGTAATGATGGGTATGGGCGAGCCGCTACTTAATTTTGATAATGTTGTCGATTCCATGAATCTGATGATGCATGACAACTGTTATGGTCTCTCTAAGCGTCGTGTTACCTTGAGTACCTCAGGTGTAGTGCCGCAGTTGGATCGTTTGAGTCAGTATACCGATGCCTGTTTGGCGATTTCTCTGCATGCGCCTAATGATGCCCTGCGCAATGAGCTGGTGCCAATTAATCGCAAATATCCTATTGCGATGCTATTGGATTCGGCTAAGCGTTACATAGAGTCCATGCCTGATACTCATCGCAAAATTACGATTGAATATACGTTGATCGATCAGGTGAATGATCGCCCGCATCATGCCCATGAATTAGCTGAATTGCTGCGCGATGTGCCTGTAAAGATCAACCTTATTCCGTTCAATCCATTTAATTTGTCGAATTACAAGCGTGTTAGTAACAACGCTTTGCGCAAGTTCCAAGATATATTAATGGAAGCAGGGTACATTACCACCGTGCGCACCACACGCGGTGATGATATAGATGCAGCTTGCGGTCAGTTAGCAGGTACAGTAAATGACATTACTAAGCGTAGTGAGCGCTATCGAGCACAGTTTGATGAAGAGCAAGCGGTGAGAATCCTCAATCAATAGCTATACATCTTGGATGGAGTCAATAATGCAGTTGCAGCGAATAATGAGCCATACAAAGTACCTTTTAGTGATTTTATTTTTAACGGTTTGCGTGAGCGGATGCATATCGAGTGGTCATGTGGCGGGTATGGGGCCTGCAGCTGTAGATAAGGATAAGGCCTTAGAACTGCATATCAAATTAGCACAGGGATATGTTAATAAGGGCAATCGTGAGTCGGCACGTCATCATTTGCGTAAAGCGTTTGATATAGACAAAAAGTCTGCTGAAGCAGAAGCTACGCTAGCGCTGCTCTATCAATTAGAGGGAGAGCGCGAGTTAGCTGAGGTTAGTTTCAAAAAGTCGCTTAAGCGGAAAAAAGACTTTACGCTAGCGCAAAATAATTACGGTGTTTTTCTTTTTGATAGCAAACGCTATGAAGAGGCTTTAGTTCAATTTGAAAAAGCAGCTAATGATTTGGATTACGATGGGCGCGCTCTTGCCCTAGTAAATGTTGGGCGAACTTCTTTGCAGCTCGGTCATAAGGAGCGTGCTAAGTCAGCACTTGAGCATGCCACTATTTTAGATCGTAATTTACCTGAGGCTTTTATTGAATTAGCAGCAATGAACTTTGAGGCGCAAGAGTATGCGGGTGCCAAGCAAAATTTGGATCGCTTTATGGCTTTAGGTCAGCATACGCCGCGTGGATTGCTGTTAGGTATAAGATTGGAGCGCATATTTGGTAATAAGGATAAGGAAGCTAGCTACCTATTGATTTTAAAAAATCGATTCCCTTATTCCAAAGAGTATCTGGAATATAAGCGAACAATGATGCGCTAGTCATTTATGGCTGGACATTGAAGCTTAATTGAACTGTAAAATTGAGAACTCAATGATTCTGGAAGATGAGAATAAACCCACTAAAGCTATCTCTAATGTTGAGGTTTCTCCGGGGAAAATTTTGCTTTGGGGGCGAGAGCGTGCGGGCTTGACCCAAGAGCAAGTTGCCGAAGAGCTCTATATGACCTTGACACGCGTTCGCGCGCTTGAAAATGATGATTATCGGCATATAACGTCACAAACGTTTGCACGTGGTTATTTGCGCGCTTACTCCGGTCTGCTAAAGCTGGATGCCGTGCAAGTGCTGGCTGCCTATGAGCGCTATCTACAAAAGGTGGGGCTCGCTGATGAGCTTCATCCTCCGCAATCGCAAGAAATTGGAGGGCGTGGCAATTGGCGGTTTGTGTTAATCGTATTGGCTACCCTTGCTGGACTCTGGTTGGTTTCTGTTTGGTTTTTTGATAATCGTCAGCAGTCATCTTATGCTCCTCCTGCTATTGTTGCGCCGTCGGTAGCTATCGGCACCTCATCTTCAGTAAGTTCGGACGCCGTTGTTGATGTGGTCGATAGCGTGTCTATTACTGGTGTCGACGAAGATCTTACTGGTGTCGCGTTGCAGCCTGCAGTAGAGGTAAGCGCATCTTCAGCTGCGCCTCAAGAGCATGCTGCGAGTTCTAAAAGCGCTCAAATTGATGGCCTGGATTTGCTAACGTTTAGCTTCAGTGGCGAATGTTGGTTGGAGGTAAGTGATGCGCGGGGAGATGTTTTGGCAACAGATTTACAGGCGGCAGGAAGTCAATTAACTTTGCGCGGCGTTGCGCCTTTTAAAGTAAAGCTGGGCAATGCGCGCGTTGCACAGGTTCGCCTTAATGAACAAGCGATTACACTCCTGCCAACTACTACGAGCGGAGTTTTAGATATGAGTATTGACAACTAAGTCGTTGTCGCAATCGGATAATAATATGCACTGCGAATCTCCTATTAAACGTCGTAAGTCCCGTCAGATAATGGTGGGAAATGTTCCCGTTGGCGGCGATGCACCTATCAGCGTGCAAAGCATGACCAACACTGAAACCACTGATGTTGCCGCTACCGTCGAACAAATCCAACGCATACAGCTTGCGGGTGCAGATATAGTTCGTGTTTCTGTCCCGTCTATGGAGGCTGCTGAGGCTTTTGGTGCAATTCGTAAGCAGGTTAGCATTCCCCTAGTGGCAGATATTCATTTTGATTATCGCATCGCGTTGCGCGTGGCAGATTTAGGTGTTGATTGTTTGCGCATTAATCCAGGTAATATTGGTCGTGAAAAACGTATTAAGGCTGTAGTGGATAAAGCGCGTGATTTGAATATTCCTATTCGAATTGGCGTAAATGCAGGCTCTTTAGAGAAAGATATTCAGAAAAAATACGGTGAGCCAACGCCAGATGCTTTAGTTGAATCAGCTATGCGTCATGTTGAAATCTTAGATAAATTAAACTTCTATAACTTTAAGGTAAGTGTTAAAGCGTCCGATGTTTTTATGGCGGTTGCTGCTTATCACAAACTGGCGCTATTGATCGATCAGCCTTTACACCTCGGTATTACAGAAGCGGGTGGTTTGCGCTCCGGAACAGTCAAGTCAGCGATCGGTTTGGGCGCGCTGTTAATGGATGGTATAGGCGACACGATTCGCGTTTCACTTGCCGCTGATCCGGTAGAAGAAATTAAAGTCGGCTGGGATATGTTGCGCAGTTTACGTTTGCGCAGTAAGGGCGTTAACTTTATCGCTTGCCCCAGCTGCTCACGTCAAAACTTTGATGTGATTAAAACGATGAATGATTTAGAGCAGCGAGTAGAAGATATTACAGTTCCTTTGGACGTTGCTGTTATTGGCTGTGTTGTGAATGGTCCGGGTGAGGCCAAAGAGGCTGATTTAGGTTTGGCTGGTGGGACCCCGAACAACTTAATATATATCGATGGTGAGCCTAATCATAAGTTGGGTAATGAAAATTTAGTTGATAATTTGGAGCGTTTAATTCGCGCTAAAGCGGCACAGAAGCAACTTCAAATGGATAAAGATGCTGAAAATATTATCGCGCGGGCTTAAAAATCTCACTTTTTGTATTCGAATTTGTCCTAGGGTTGTACATTGAAAAAAATTCAAGCTATTAGAGGTATGAATGACCTCTTGCCGAGTGAGTCTCCGCTTTGGCATTACGTTGAAGCCGTGGTTTCAGATATTTTGTTGCGCTATGGCTATCAAGAAATTCGCTTCCCTATTGTGGAATCTACAGAATTATTTAAGCGCTCTATTGGTGAGGTTACCGATATCGTCGAAAAAGAAATGTATACCTTTGAGGATCGTAACGGTGATTCACTGACGTTACGCCCTGAAGGAACGGCATGCTGCGTGCGTGCCTGTGAAGAAAATAGCTTGCTTTATAATCAAACTCAGCGTCTATGGTACATGGGCCCCATGTTTCGTCATGAGCGCCCGCAGAAGGGACGCTATCGTCAATTCCATCAAATTGGTGTTGAAACCTTTGGTATTCAGGGCCCGGATATTGATGCAGAAGTGCTGTTGTTGAGCGCCCGTATATTGCGCGACTTAGGTGTTGCTGAGCATGTAAAGTTACAAATTAATTCTCTCGGCGATACCGCATCGCGTGCAGCCTATAAAGAGGCGTTAGTTGCTTATCTCAGTGGTATTAAAGATCAGCTTGATGAAGACAGTCTGCGTCGCTTGGAAACAAACCCGCTTCGGATTCTCGATTCTAAGGCTGAAAGCACACAGGCACTGTTAAGTGATGCCCCCATACTTTTAGACTACCTAGATGATGCTTCTCGTGAGCATTTTGCTGGACTGCGCGTGTTACTTGATGCAGCGGGTGTTGCCTATGAGGTTAATCCGCGCTTGGTGCGCGGCTTAGATTATTATGGTAAAACGGCGTTCGAATGGGTTACTGATAAACTGGGTGCTCAAAGTACGGTATGTGCCGGTGGGCGTTATGATGGCTTAGTCGAACAGTTGGGTGGCAAGTCGACGCCCGCAGTGGGATTTGGTATAGGTCTAGAGCGTTTGGTGCTATTGTTGCAGGCCGTCGCTGTGGTGCCGGAAGGTCTGGAGCAGCAGGCTGATGTTTATTTAGTTGCTGTAGGTAATGTGCAGATAGCTGCTATGCAATTAGCAGAGCGTATTCGTGATGAATTACCCTTTGTGCGATTGCTGAGTCACTGCGGGGGCGGAAACTTCAAAAGTCAGCTTAAAAAAGCCGATAAGTCAGGCGCTGATTTGGCGCTGATTCTCGGTGAAGATGAGTCTGCAGCTGGCAAGGTGACTATTAAGTTTTTGCGCCAAGAGCTGCCGCAGCAAACTTTAAGTTTTGATGAGACTCTAGATTATCTCGAAACCTTAGATTTGGAAGATACTGATCTATAGAGTTTCCAGTAAGTAATTTGAGTAAAAGAATAACCTAAACATTTTATTTTTTGCGCATTGCGCTAAAGGCCAATAGGAGTCAATTGTGAGCGTACATTTAACTGAAGAAGAACAATTAGAAGTCATGAAACGCTGGTGGAAAGAGCATGGTAAAACCATTGTCGTAGCGAGTGTTATTGCTATAGCAGGCTATTTTGGTTTTACGAGCTGGCAAGATCATAAACGTCAGCAGGCAGAAAGTGCCTCAGAAGTTTACGAACAATTGATTAAATTGGCTGATTTTACGCCAGGCAAAGTCTTAAGTGAGGCGGATCACGCTACGTTTAAACATTTAGCCCAAGAATTGAAAGATGGTAATAGCCACAGCATGTATGCACATAGCGCTGCATTTTTTCTCGCTAAATTAGCAGTGACGGATGAAAAATTAGATGAAGCAGCTGCTGAACTTAAATGGATTTTATCTGCCAAACCCGAGGTCGCGACTGAGCAATTAGCTCGTTTGCGTCTTGCGCGAGTGTTGACTGCGCAAAAATCCTACGATGAGGCATTAGCTCAGCTAAGCCCAGAGCCTGCTGCTGCATTTGCTTCGGATTATGCTGAAGCAGGCGGAGATATTTTAAAATTACAGGGTGATTTGGCGGCGGCGCGTACAGCTTATGAGCGCGCACTTAATACCAGCGACCCTCAACAACAAGAGCGCTATATGTTATTGCAAATGAAAGTTGATGATTTGAAAACGTCTGAGTCTGCTCCCGCTGTGGCGGAGGAGAAGGCTCAATGATACAGCTGTCGGTAAGGCACTTTAACTGGTTAGTATTGCTCTGCGCTTTCGCAGTTTCTGGTTGTTCTTGGTTTAGTAAGAAAACCGGTAATGAACCCATGGAGTTGGTCGATTTTAAACAGACACTGGATCTGGATAAAGTTTGGTCGCGTGGCATAGGCGATGGTCAAGGCAAAAGTTTTAGTCGACTTACCCCAGCTCTTGATGGCGATCATATTTATGCTGTCGATCATTTAGGTTTGGTTGTAGCAGTGGACAGCGAAACCGGCAAAAAACGTTGGTCGCGTAAAATCAATGCACCGCAGCAAGGTCTGTGGACTTGGTTAAAAAGCTTTTTTGTAGCTCGAGATGCTAACTTGCAAATCATTGGTGGTATAGCTGCTGAGCACGGTTTGTTGTTGGTGGCGACCTATGCGGGTGAGGTTCTTGCCTTAAGTGAAGAAGATGGTACTGAGCTTTGGCGTAAGCAGCTGCCTGGTGAAGTAGTCGCTGCTCCACGCACTAATGGACAAGTCGTTGCTGCCCAAACCATTAACGGTAAGCTATTTGCATTTGATGCAAAAACCGGTGATCAGTTATGGTTTTACGATAATCCACCACCCATTCTTACTTTGCGTGGAACACCTTCACCGTTAGTGACTGATAATGCCATTTATGCAGGCTTTGCCACGGGTCGATTGATGGCATTTAATCCAAAAAATGGTTTGATTTTGTGGGATCAGCGCATTGCTGCACCGAAAGGTCGCTCTGAGTTGGAACGCATGGTTGATATTTTTGCCAGCCCGCTTATTCAAGAGGGTATTTTGTATGTGGGTAGCTATCAAGGCCGGGTGACTGCCTTGTCGCGCGGTACTGGGTCAGCGCTTTGGGGGCAGGATGCATCAACCAGTGAAAACCTTGCGCTTGGATCTGGTAAGTTATTTGTTGCTCACGCAGATGGTAAATTGATTGCTTATTCAGCAAGTTCTGGTGAGATTTTGTGGACTAACGACAAAATGCTGCGTCGTGGTTTAAATGGCCCCCAAGTATTTGGTGACTACGTTGCCGTAGTCGATTTCCAAGGGTACATGCATGTACTCAATCAAAATGACGGCGAGTTTGTGGCGCGTAAGCGTTTAGATCGTAAGGGAGCAAGAGCTCCTATGCTTACCAATGGTGATATGCTCTATGTATACACTAACCGTGGAAAACTCATGGCATTCAAAGCCGAGCAGAAAAAATAAACGTTAGCTTTTAAGCTGGTTACTCTGGCCGCTTGATTTTATTGGGCTTTTTGCTCATAAATTCATTGCGGCTTGTTTTGTTTGTTGAGTGGCCGTTTATAAGTCAGGCAAAGTTTATCTAGATTACAATTTTCCCGTTTCACCCTTTCCTAATTGATGCACATTATGATTCCAGTTATAGCTCTTGTCGGTCGCCCTAATGTGGGTAAGTCCACCTTGTTTAATCGCCTCACTCGCTCGCGTGATGCTCTAGTGGCTGACTATCCCGGTCTGACGCGTGACCGCAAATATGGTGAGGGAACCATAGATAACCACCGGTTTATTTTGATTGACACGGGTGGTATTAGTGGTGAAGAAGAGGGAATCGACAATATGATGGCAGGGCAGTCGTTGCTTGCGATACAGGAAGCCGACATTGTTCTGTTTATAGTGGATAGCCGCGCGGGCCTGAACAGCGCGGATCATATAATTGCCAAACATTTACGTGTTAATAATAAAAAAACCTATCTCGTTGCCAACAAAATTGATGGTATGGATCCTGACATTGCATTGGCGCCATTTTATGAGTTGGGTCTAGGAGAGGTTTATCCTACAACCGCATCTCATGGCCGCGGCGTCAAATCTATGATGGAAGATGTGTTGGCGGATATCCCCGAGCTGCCGGAGGATTATCAGCCAGAAGTAGCCAAGGGCATTAAAATAGCGGTAGTAGGGCGTCCTAATGTGGGCAAGTCGACACTGGTGAATCGCCTTTTGGGTGAAGAGCGCGTGGTGGTTTATGATGAGCCAGGCACAACTCGTGATAGTACCTATATCAATTACACCCGTTTTGAAAAGCCATATACCATTATTGATACGGCAGGCGTTCGGCGCCGTAAAAATATAGAATTAGTCGTAGAGAAGTTTTCAATTGTTAAAACGATGCAGGCTATTTCTGACGCTAATGTTGTGATTTTAGTGATGGATGCCAGCGAGGGTGTGGTGGAGCAAGATCTGCATTTGATGGGCACCACCATTGAGGCTGGGCGTGCGCTGGTAATAGCGTTGAATAAGTGGGACGGTCTGGATGACGCTCACAAACAGTATGTGAAAAGTGAAATTGAGCGGCGTTTGCGTTTTGTGGATTTTGCCACGATTCACTTTATTTCGGCACTTCATGGCACAGGCGTGGGTAATCTTTACAAATCGATTGAGTTGGCTTTCCAGTCAGCAACAGATAAATTCAGTACTAATTATTTAACTCGAATTTTGCAGGATGCAGTTCGCGAGCACCAACCTCCGATGATTCAAGGGCGTCGGATTAAATTGCGCTACGCGCACCCTGGTGGCCATAATCCGCCTATTATTGTTATTCACGGCAATCAAACGAATGATATTCCGAGCCATTACACCAAATACCTAGAAAAAACCTATAGGCGCGTGTTGGACTTACATGGCACTCCCATTCGTATAGAGTATAGAAATAACGAAAACCCTTATGCTGAAAAGAAAAAGAAAATGACACAGCGTCAGTTGATCGATGTAAGACGTAAAAGTGAGCGTGAAAAAAATCTAGCAAAACAACTTGAGAACAAAAAAAAATGATTTAGGGGTTGCTGGCTTTATGTGATTTAAAAACCACATCTTACAGGTGCTTAGTTCTCGGTGATTTTGCCATACCTAGAGGAGGCTTTGAGCGCCTTTAAAGCTTGCACTGGCGGTGGTGAAAGAGTAGTGTTACGCGCCTCAGCACACTTATAACTCCAGCGCTAAATGCAGAGCAGCAGATGACAAACTCGAGCAGAAAACTGCTTATCATCGATGACGACACACTCGTCCGCCAAAGCATAGAGACCTATCTCCAAGATAGTGGCTTTGCAGTTCAAGGGCTGGCGGATGCTGCCAGTGCCTTGCAACTACTTGCCTCAATTACCCAGCATTCTGCTACCTATCCCGATCTTATTATTACCGATTTACGTATGTCTGGCTTAGATGGCCTGCAATTACTTCAAGAACTGCACGATATATCGCCAAAGCTGCCCGTCATAGTGATTTCCGGTGCTGGTGTTATGAGCGATGTAGTAACGGCCTTACGTCTAGGTGCACGCGATTACCTGATTAAACCTATAGTCGATTTAGAGGTTCTCGTGCATTCTATATACAGAGTGCTTGATCGCTGTGATTTGGAGCTTGAGAATTTGCGTTATCGTGAACAGCTTGAGCGTGCAAATCGCGAGTTAAAAGAAAATCTGCGTACGCTTGAACGTGATCAAATCGCTGGGCGTCGCGTGCAGCGGCGTATGATGCCTTCAGGCTTATTGACTCCCGAGGGTTATTCCGCAGCACATGCCATAGCGCCTTCACTTTTTTTGAGTGGAGACTTTGTTGATTATGCGCACATTAATGACCGTTACCTCGCGTTTTATCTGGCTGATGTATCGGGCCATGGTGCATCTTCTGCTTTTGTTACCATTTGGCTCAAGCATTTGGTCAGTCGTATGGTGCGAGAGGAGGGTTTATTCGGTGATGCAGAGTCTTTTGAGCTGGACACAAATCGAATGTTACAGCATATCAATCGTGAGTTATTGGAGGCGCGCTTAGGTCACCATCTTACGTTTTTTGTGGGTGTGATAGATACACACACTCAGGATATGCGCTATGTGGTGGCTGGGCATTTACCTTTGCCTATAATTAGCACGGGTGGAAAAGCCTTGTATTTAGAAGGTTGTGGCAAGCCAGTGGGAATTTTCAAAGATGTCAGCTGGCAAATATATCACTATAAATTGCCTGATGTTTTTGCGTTGACGTGTTTTTCTGATGGTATTTTAGAAGTTTTACCAGAGGAGGTGCTTTTGGAGAAAGAAGCGCAACTGCTCGCAAGAGTAGCTAGAACAACTGGCAGTTTTAACGCTGTCTGTAATACTTTAGCTATTAAAGATATGCGCGATAATCCTGATGATATCGCTGTTTTAACTATCTCTCGAGGTGTTAGTTAATGAAACCAGGTCAGATTCTGGTTGCAGATCATGGCGGTGTCTATGTGATTAAAATGTTGGGGGACGTGCGTCTAACCCTGTGCATTTCTTTTGATCAATTTATTGATGCCATGTTTGTTGACCCAGAGTTTACGTCAGTCTTATTCGAT
>Ga0070748_1000355_pt1 | contig 22921 bp, 36 predicted proteins | sample VirMetDEL_Nov_12_FD_77015 | JGI IMG/M metagenome (GOLD analysis project Ga0070748, IMG submission 77015) | Aqueous microbial communities from the Delaware River and Bay under freshwater to marine salinity gradient to study organic matter... | ecosystem: Environmental > Aquatic > Marine > Coastal... | reverse complement strand
TCATCTAACCTTTGGTTAGGTGTTCTAGTCTTTCTAGCTTTTCTAGCTAGGGAGCCGTTGTCATGCTTGGCTTTCTTCTTTCTCTTAGCCTTTGGCTTAGAGGTCTTAGCCTTTGGCTTAGTAGCCTTCGGCTCATCATCTTCATCATCAACTAGCATAGCTAGTAACTCAGCCTTAGTTAGCTTGGCTAACTGCTTCTTCTTAATCTCCTTTGGAGATTCTACCTTCATGTCCTCAACAAGTTGAGTTATTGTTTTGAGGAATACCAAAGCATTCGCTTTGTTCTCTTGGCTTGGGATAGAGTGAACCCTGTTCACTGCTGTAGTTGTCTCCTTTAGGAGGAATTTGAAATTGTTTTCCATTGGTTTGGATTTGATGTTGATATTAAGTTGTTTTACGTAATATATCTTCACAAGTGAAGAGATATATTACTAAAACTACTAAAGGGTTTGGAGGGTTGAGGAACTACTATAACTTGTTATAGTATCTATTCAGGAATGAGGGGTTGAAGTGATGGTATAAGAGGGGGAAGGGTATTGTACCAATACCAAAGAGCTCTTGCTTTCGTGCCAGTGCGTAAAAAAAGCCATTATATTACATATAATGATGCTGATTGACTTGATAGCTAGGTACTTTCCCAATATGTAGCTATGCTAAAGCTGAAAAGTATGGCGATTGCGTGCATAATGCGTGAGGGGGTGGGTCATGAGATGCGTTTCGGGTGCGTCATGCTAGCGTGTACATATATATATAATCCCCACCATGTACATTTCTGCCATTTTTTTGCGGGTTTTGCGATCTCTAAAATTTTTGCCTCATCAAAAAAAAACATAATAAGCTACTGATGCACAACAAGAAGCAGTTAAAACTTAAAGTGATACTTTATGGTTGACTTTTAAAAAAAAAAGTAGTAACTTTACAAGCATATTTGGCGAGTCAGCTTACGAAGTCTCCGAAATGTTTTATTTTGGGGAGTGAGGGGATGAAACTACTGGCTTACTAAGTAGTTTTATCAAAGTAGTATACGGGATAATTATATTTAAATGAAATTCAAGTGTAGTGGATGCGGTGCTTGCTGTATGCAATCAGGAAAACTAGGTATAATGCCAGATCGAGGAGATGGGGGATGTATACACCTAGATGACAACAACGGGTGCTCTATATATGAGACCCGCCCAATGATATGCAGGGTAGATGAGTCATATGAAGCGGTTAGGGGGATTAAGGAGAGCATGTCTTTTAAAGAATGGGTTGTTCTTAATACAAAATCATGTCATGATCTTATCGATAAGGAGGGTTTAGACCCTAAATACAAAGTTGATCTAGATGAGTATGAGGGGTGATCCCCCTATATAGCTAACCGCCTCTTTTATTATCTTTGTTGGTCTAATAAAATAACCATATGGCCAAAGAAAAAAACTACTACAAAGACCGTTTTGAAGAACCTAGCTTCTTAAATAAGGAAACTCTAAAAAAGCAAGAAGAAAAGATTACATCTGGTGAGATCAAGTGTAATATCGATGCTCCAGATGAGTGCGAAAGTTGTAGTGGATAATATCTTATATTTGTAAATAAATAGATTATGGCGACACTAAACGTAACGATAACAGAGGAACTAACCTTAAATGGTGCTGACAGAGGGTCTACAAACACCCTATCTGTAGCTTCTGTTACTCAGGTGTTTCACAGAATAGTTACTTGCCCTGCAAACCAAGATACTACAGTAGCGACGTTTGCTAGTACAGCAGATGATAGCACTGGTGCAGCTGGCAGTATAGATGTTGGTGATGTAAAGTACATAAGGCTAACAAACCTAGATTCCTCGAATCCTGTAAATTTGTCTTTACAAGTAGGCACAACAGATGGTGGAGACGGGGCTGCTAATGAATCAGCAACAATTCTTATTGGAGCTGGAAAAAGCTTTATTATGGGGGCTACTACTGATGCTATAGCTATTAACGACACAAATGCAAACATAGATACGTCAATGCATGAGTTAGAGTCATTGCTTATTGATCCAGCAGGAGCTTCAGTAACAGTAGAAATATTTATAGCTAGTTAATATGAAAGTACAAAGAAAATACCCTCAAAAGATGCTTATGGGCGGGATGGCTTTACCGAAAGACTTCTTCGCAAATCTCATTGCAAGACAAAATGCTAATAAACAAGCCAATCAGCCTGCACCTATGGCTAAACCTATGAATAATTTACAGTTTAGCCCATATGACTCTACTTCTGATATGGTTACCAACCCTATGAATAGTATGGCTGTGGGTTTTAATAAGGTTAACAATCCAATGGTTGGTGCTTTGAATCCTAGTGTTTCTATAGGCCAAAGTATTATTAATAAAAGACAAGCAGCAAGATCTGGAGCTAATCCAGTGCCAGTAGCTGCAGGAGGAGGAGCGTATAAAGTAAACAAGTATATGAAAGGAGGGCTTTCTAAAGCTCAGTCTAAACATATGGACCGTAATAATGATGGTTCCATTACTGGTGCCGACTTTAAGTTAATGGAGCATGGAGGCGTTCATGGAGATCCCCCAAACATTTTACAAAAGCTAGTTGAAATGCTAAAAGGTGGTAAACCTTTTAGAAAAGAAATGCAAGGTTTAGAAAATGAAGCATTCATGGATCAAGAGGCGATAAAACAACAAAAATATGACGAAAGATTTGGTGAGGGAGGAACTAGAGAGGAGAGGTTAAGAAATAAAGCTTTACAGAGGTCTATAAAAGATCACTATGGAGTAAGTAGTGATGCTACACAAACTATTAGCTCTAAACAAATAATGAATAACCCTGAAGAGTATTCTGAGTTATTAGATGGTATACCAGACGAAGTGTATCAAAAGCATTTTGGTAAACTTTGGGATAGAAGCGAATTCTTTAGAAAGCTATTCTTTAAGTCTCCTGAAGAATCTGAACAAGGTTTATCTCAAGAAGCTATTGAAGCGATGGGTAGGGGAATGGCGAAAGGTTCTTCTATGTTAGGTGGTAGATAATGTATAGGCCTATTAAAAGGTACGATCATGGTGGGATGCATGAAGACCCAAAAATGCTAACAGCATTAGATGTTATTGAGTATACAGGTGAGAAGGGTGAAAGAAAGTATGATGTTAATACTTTATTAGATATGTTAAGGTTTTCAGATGTACCAGAGCAAAAAACTGGTCAAGCGTTTATGGATGATATATTTTCTGTATCATCTCCAGAAGAAAGAGAAACATCACAACCAAATTTCAGAGCATTTAAAACCAAAGACGGTAAAATACGTGTAACATCTCTTGATCCTGAATCGAGTCAGTACAATCCAGCAACTACAGTTCGAGGAATGACTGATGATCAGCTTTCGGAGCTTGCAGGTAGGCCATTAAGTAATACAGAAACTAGAGAGTTTAGAAATTTATTGATGTCAGATCCATCTTTCTTAGATTATTTTATAAATATTGAAGAAAAAACCCCAAAAAAAGGAGAGTTTAGAAAAGTAAATATTGCTAAAAACGTAGGAGGGAAAGGAGTTCCTGGAGGAGGTAAAGGAGATGTTGCTGGAAGTAGAGGTTTATCAAAGGATAAGGGAGATGCAGGTATTGTAAACTTTATGCAAGACTTCTGTGAAAGAAACTCAAGACACCCTAGCTGCAGGTAATTGAATAAACATTACTTTAACCCCATAAAGAAAAGAAAAGACCCAGCGATAGAAGCTGAAAAAATCAGATTAAATAAATTAAAAAATGAAACTCGAAGTAATAAGATTCAACAAAGGAGAGGATTCAACTAACGGGATACTATTTGATATAACAGATGAAAGAAAATTTTTATGCTATACTCTCGAAGATGAGAGCCGTGAAACAAAAGTTTACGGAGAAACTTGTATACCTGAAGGAGAGTATCAAATCAAATTTAGAAATGAAGGTGGATACCACGCCAAGTACCGTAAAAGATTTGCTGATATACATATGGGGATGCTTGAAGTCTGTGATGTCCCTAATTTTAAATATATTCTTCTTCATTGTGGTAATACTGATGAGGACACTGCGGGATGTCTACTATTGGGTGATACGCAAGAAAACAACAATATCAAGAAAAACGGTTTCATCGGAAGGTCGACGCAAGCGTACACAAGAGTCTACCCGAAAATCGCCAAAGCAGTCAAAGAGGGGGAAGAAGTAACTATTGTTTATAGGGACTTTTCTGAGTGCTTACTATTAACCCCTCTAGATGTAGCCACATTTGTAGGGGCTTCACAACCACATTAATTATGTATACATACAATATAGAGGTTCTTAGAGTTATTGACGGAGACACCATAGATGCTAGCATAGATCTAGGGTTTGATGTAAAGATAAAAAAACGCATTAGGTTTATGGGGATCAATACCCCAGAGTCCAGAACAAGAGATCTTGAGGAAAAAAAACGAGGCCTAGCGGCCAAACAAAGGGTAGCTGAGTTGTTAGACACAGCGACAGAAGTACAAGTCATATCTCATGGCGTAGGAAAGTTTGGTAGATGCTTAGGAGAGATAGATTTTGCTTGTCCAGATTCTTTAACAATGAAGAACCTAAACAAACAACTTATAGAAGAGGGTCACGCTGTTGAGTATCACGGAGGCAAAAGGTAACTAACCGCCTAATTCTTTATACACTCTTTGAACTAGAAGTCTAGCTTTTTGAGTTAGGGCATACCTTACTCTATAGTTCATTTTGGTTTCTTCACGGAATAAGTGATCCTCAAAAGTTTGTGATGGTGTAAGCTTGTCGAAATGTTTATATAGATATCCTTTATTAACTAAAGGGTATATAAACCTATTAGCTGTATTGTTTTCGTTCATCCCTATACTTTTTGCTGCATACTTAATAGTAAAGAACTGTAGATCATAACCCCATAACAAAAACTCTACCATAGAGAATGATATATCATACTCTTTATTTATTTTTCTTTTTACCGTCTTTATGTTCTTGAGATAGTTCCTAAGAATATATTTCTTATCTTGCAGGGAGAAGTCTCTAAACAAAGTTTTTTTAGATATTTTACTTTTAGGCATACAACAAATTTATGAAAAGAGAAGAGTTTTTACTACGGATTCAAAGAATATGTTTTGATATAGAAAGCTTAACTAAGGAATATGGCAGCGACAGAGTTATTTCTTTAGTTGTTTTAGGTTGCGTAGAAGACAATGATGAAGAAGGTTTACCTAGAATGAGTGCTCTATACAACTACAATATAGAGGATAGAGATGAATTAATAAGTGTAATTGATTTTATAGATGCTACTTGGCACGATGAAGAAAGTCCTGATGAAACAAATGGATATAAGGATATAGACGATCTTTTAGATGGCACGGGCATTGAACTGGAAGATTAAATAAAATGGAAGGAGTTATTAGGAAAATTATTATTGGGAGAGATCCCAAAGATGCTATGGCATATTATATAGGTATGAGAGTGGGACCGTCAAAAGTTAGCACTATAGTGCAAGATGAGGGTTATCTGCATAGATATGGCAAAAACAGATATTTAGTGTATTTACAAGATGAAGAAAGCATTCAAACTTTATGGAAAGCTGTAGATGATATACCTTGTATGCTTGAATTTGATTTAGATTTTTAATTATGGTTAGAACAGAATTGTATACTTCTGGAGGAGAATTTGCATTACCAGATGGTAGCACGTATATTGGGGCTTATCACATTCATGATATTCAAGGTCCTATGACTGGAGCGTACCATAAACAAACACCCCACGACAGCTTAACACCTTTAAACAGAAGGACTGAAGTATTTGTACGAACTATAATACAGCAATTGCGGGCTAATACCGCCCCTTCTTCAATGCCTAGTTCTGGAGGTGGCGGAGGGTATTAAAATTAAATTAAATGAAAACTTTTTGGACTTTCGTTGTTGATTTAGAAAAAAGAATCAATGACACAATAACTACTAAGAGTGGTTTAGAGCTTTATATTGACACAAGACACGAGGGTAGCGAGTTTGAACATAGAGTTACAGAAGGCTCAGTTGTTTGTTCCCCTATTAAGTACGATACTGGTGTTAAAACTGGAGATACCCTTTATTTTCATCACCTTGTTGTCCTAGACGGTGGTCAGGCATTTACAGGAGAAGATAATCATTATTCAGTTATATACAATCCTGATCACGCTGTTAACAATCAAGCTATAGCTTATAAAAGTCAAGAAGACGGTAAGATAAGGTGTCTTGCTGGATGGTGCTTACTAGAGGCGGTAGAGGAGGAAGATAAAGTTAAATCTGATTTAATAGAGTTAGTTTCTTTAAAAGAAAAGCTACCTACAAGAGGGAGAATAGCTTATTTATGTGAAGAAGCAGATTACATGGATTTAGAGCCTGGAGATGTGGTGGGCTTCAAAGAAAATAGAGATTATAGAATTAAAATAGACGGCAAAGAGTATTATCGTACTCGTGCTGAAGACTTAATGTATAAATTAAATTAAATGTTTGATAAATCAGAATTGTGGGTACAACTAGAAGATCATGAATGCTTATTGGCTGATGGATTTGATGATGCTGTTATAGGAGTGACATTTGGTGTAGAACCAAAAGCTGTATACAGTGTAAGTAAATGTTTGGATATACTTGTAGAAGAAGGCATGGAAATGGAAGATGCTGTAGAGCACTTTGAGTACAATGTCGCTGGAAGTTATGTAGGAGAGAAAACTCCTGTATGGGTGTACGACTTTGATATAAATGAGTAAGTTTACTACCATATCGGCCTCACAGAGATTAATGAGAAGTATGGAGGTAGCTATAGACAACATGATAGAGGAAATAAAGAAGCCTGTTGATCCTGAAATAAACGGATCCGCTAGAAAAGCAGAGCTTCAATCTATCAAGCAAACTGCTACAGACTGCAAGGAGCTTATTATAGAAAGGCAACGTTTAGAGCAAATGGTTAAGGACCTTAAAGACAACGGGGAGATTGACCAATCTAAAGATTATACTGGCGGATTCGCTGAAAGGTTTTCTAAGTAATGGCATATAAAGACGCTAAGGATCAGGCTGCAGCAGCAAAGCGTCACTACGAGGCTAACAAACAAAAAGTTAAGGATCGTAGTAAAAAAAGAAATAGAGAGCAAAGAAAGAAAAACAAAGAGTATATAGCTTTTGTTAAAAGCATGTTATCGTGTGTAGACTGCGGGGAAAACAATCCAGTTCTTTTAGACTTTGATCATGTAAGAGGTGAGAAGAGATCTAATGTCTCAGATATGGGGAATCAATCTTACTCCATACAAACAATACAGAAGGAGATAGATAAGTGCGAGCCAAGATGTGCAAATTGCCACAGGGCTGTAACACACGAAAGGAGAAATATTCGTAACTTGCAACAGGAATGAGAGTTGTAAAAAAACGAAACTATAAAAAGGAATATAAAAAGTTCCAATCTTCAGATAAAGAGAAGAAGAATCGTGCTGCTCGAAATAAACGCAGGAGAAAAGCAGAAAAAAACGGTAGCGTAAAAAAGGGTGATGGTAAAGATATCCATCACAAAGGAAAAAAAATAAAAATAGAACCTAAGTCTAAAAACAGAGGCAGAAAAGAAAAGTCTAGACTAAAAGGTTCTAAGCGTAGATAAATTAAATGAACGTCTTATTAGATGTAAAGGATTATGAAGAACCTGCTGTTAAGATTTGTCCCAACGGTACGGAAGGTGAGCTTATCGAACTCGGTGGGCTACTCATTTGCCTTCCAAAAAGGCCGAAGAAGAAAGACATTAGCGGATATAAAGAATCAAACTCTATGCAGGTGTGGAGAAGGATACCTATGCCGAAGGAATTGTCTCGTATTAAATCTATGGATGAGTGGTCGGAAATGCCAAGGGAGTTCAGAGAGAAGTTTCGCCCATATATCGAGGAGGAGTTTAGGCGTAGGCGTGAGGGTTTTTGGTTTTATAACAACGGTACAGCTACATATATTACGGGGCGGCATTACATGATGTTGCAGTGGACCAAGCTAGATATTGGCTACCCATACTTTCTTAACTTTCAACGTGAAATCTTTCTACACATGGCTGCATGCGAAACTGATCCACGTTGCATTGGTCAGCTTTATACTAAGTGCCGTCGTTCTGGGTATACTAATATATGCTCTGCTGTACTTGTTGACGAAGCAACCCAAGTTAAAGACAAACTTATGGGTATACAATCGAAAACTGGTAAGGATGCTCAGGAGAATATTTTTATGAAGAAGGTAGTTTATATGTTTAGAAACTATCCATTCTTCTTTAAGCCTATACAAGACGGTACTACCAATCCACGTATGGAGCTAGCTTTTAGAGAGCCGTCAAAACGTATAACAAAAAACAATAAGACCTCTCAAACTGGAGAGGCTCTTAATACAGTTATAAACTGGAAAAACACAACTAATAACGCATACGACGGTGAAAAACTACACTTGTTGTATTTAGATGAAGCAGGAAAATGGGAAAGACCTACAGACATAAGAGACGCATGGAGGATTCAGAGGACTTGTTTGATCGTCGGAAGAAAAATCGTCGGAAAAGCACTAGTCGGAAGCACAGTAAATCCAATGGACAAGGGAGGCAGTCAATACAAAAATCTATGGGAGGATTCGAATCCTTTGGAGAGGAACGCAAATGGGAGGACTAGAACTGGTCTCTACAGATTGTTTATACCAGCATATGAGTCTTTAGAAGGGTTCTTTGATAAGTACGGACAGCCTGTTATTGAAGATCCTATTAAAGTTATTGAAGGTATTGATTCTGATCCAATTCATAATGGAGCTAAAACATTCTTAAAAAATGAAAGAGAAACCCTAAAGGATGATGCATCCGAACTTAACGAAGTTATACGTCAATTCCCTTTTACAGAAGACGAAGCTTTCAGAGATAGTATAGAAGGTAGTTTGTTTAATGTTGGGCAGATATATGAGCAGGTAGAACACAATGATGAGTTGTTTCCAAATCCTATCGTTAGAGGTAATTTTATATGGAAAGAAGGTAAAAAAGATACAGAGGTGATATTTAGTCCAGATCCTAATGGTAGGTTTAAAGTTGCTTGGATGCCACCAGCTGAACTAAGGAATAAAAAGAAAATTGAAAGCGGTAAAAAAATCGCTCCAAATGCAGACAGAGGTTGCGGAGGTGTTGACTCTTATGACCTAGACGCTACTGTTGACGGCAGAGGCTCTAAGGGTGCTTTACATATATACAATAAGTTTCATATGGATCAACCATCAAATATGTTTGTTGTAGAGTATGCAGCCAGACCGCCTCTTGCTAAAATTTTTTATGAAGATGTATTGATGGCTGCAGTATTTTATGGCTATCCTATATTGATCGAGAATAATAAGTATGGTATTGCAAGGCATTTTGAGTCAAGAGGTTACGATGGTTACTTAATGGATAGGCCAGCCCACTTAATGGCTGCAAACACTTCTACTATAAAATCAAAAACAAAAGGAATACCTTCTAACTCGCAGGACGTAATTCAAGCACATGCACATGCTATAGAGTCGTACATACACAACCATGTTGGAGTTAATAGAGAAACTGGCGAGATGGGAAGCATGTATTTTAACAAAACATTAGAGGATTGGATAGGTTATAAGATAGATAAAAGAACAAAATTTGACCTTACTATAAGCTCTGGTTTGGCTCTTCTTGCGTCTCAAAAAACAAAAAAGAAAAAGAAAACAGATTTCACTGAACGTAAGTTTTTTAGACGATATGAAGTCATCGGCTAATTTCTTATATTTGCATAATACACACCTAGATAAATGAAAAATTACAGAGGTTCAAAAAACTTTCCTGATCCGCTAGCTCCTCAGCAAGAAAAAGAATCTAAATCATATGGTTTAAGATATGCCAAAGCTATAGAGTCTCAGTGGGGTAAAAAAAGTGACTCTAATTCTATTTTCAGGAGAAGGTATGATCTGTTTGAGAAAAACAGGAAGTATGCTAATGGTACTCAGGACACAAACATATATAAAAAACTATTAAATAATTTAGATCCTAATTCAGGGGATGGTAGTCTTATAAATATTGACTACACTCCAGTACCTATTTTACCTAAATTCGTTAAGATTGTAGTAAATAAAATCTTAGCAAGAGATCCTTACCCAAATCTTGAAGCAATAGATCCTCTGTCTTCGTCTGAAAAAGATAAAGCTAAAAAGAAACTTGAGGAACAAATTGCTGCAAAGCAGGAATTGTTAGACTTCAAAGAGCAAACTGGGATTGTTTTAGACATGGATCCAGAGCAGTTACCAGACTCTTTAGAGGAGTCAGAAATATTTTTAGCTAATAATATAAAAAGTGATGCTGAGGTAGCAGCTCAAATTGCTACCAATATGACGTTATCTTGGAATAACTTTAATGATAACACTTTTAGAAGATGCGTTAATGATTTAGCAGCTATAGGTATATCTGTTGTTAAAAGAACAAATGACCCTAACTACGGTATAGTTACAAAATATATAGATCCTAAAGATTTTATTCATAGCCAAACAGAAGATCCGTCATTTTCTGATTTAACATATGCGGGACATATTAAGAGTATGCCTATTCAAGAGTTAAAAAGAATAGCTGGTGATGAGCTTAATGAAAAAGACTACGAAGAAATATCTAAAAAAATAAAAGGCACTTCTTCTAGTACTTCTAAATATGATACCACTTTAGGTAAAACTGTTTACGACTATGATGAATACATGGTTGATGTTTTAGAATTTGAATTCTTATCAACTGACTGCATGTATTATGAAGAGAAAGGCAATGTGCACGGCAATAATAATTTTTTCTATCAAGGATTTTCTTACAAAGAGAAGAAAAATAGTGTTTTCGAAAGAACTCCTCATAAGATGGAAGTAACTAATGTCTATAAAGGATATTATATTTTAGGTACAAAAAAATTATTTGGTTACGGTAGAGCTCACAATGTACCCAAAAACATACATGACATAAGTAAAGCTAATCTTTCTTATTCTGTAGTTGCTACTAACATTATGGATATGACACCTAAGTCTATGGTGGATAGTTGCATAGGGTTTGCTGATATGCTTCAGTTAACCCACTTAAAAATTCAACAGTCTATAGCTAAAGCAAAGCCTGATGGCTTAATGATAGATATTGAAGGGTTAGAAAATGTTCAGCTAGGTAAAGGCGGTGAATTACAACCTTTAGATCTCCATGATATTTATGAGCAAACTGGTGTATTCTACTATAGGAGTAAGAATCCAGAGGGAGGCTTCCAAAATCCTCCTATTCGTGAAATAGGTAATAGCATTCGAAATATTAATGAGCTTATTGGTTTATATAACCACTACCTAAGAATGATTCGTGACGTAACAGGAATCAATGAGGTTGTTGATGCTAGCACTCCAAAAGGAGAGGCTTTAGTTGGTGTTCAACAACAAGCTATTGCTGCTTCAAATAATGCTACATATGATATAACTAACTCTGCTATTATTCTCTATAAAAAGGTTTGTAGCGACATAGTTAAATGTTTGCAGATTCTACCAGAAGAGTCTGTTATTATGGATGTTTACAAAAATGCTGTAGGCGAGTCTAATATGAATGTTTTATCTGCGTTTAATGACATCCCAATGTATAATTTTGGGGTTCAGGTTCATAAGAACATGGAGGATAAAGATAGAGCTTTCTTGGAGCAAAACATACAGATAGCTTTGAGTCAGAAAGAGATTGATTTAGAGGATGCTATGGCTATCAGAGATTTAAAGGATATAAATCAAGCTGAAAGATTGCTTATAACTAGACGTAAAAAGAGAATTCAGATGCAGCAACAGGTTGCTCAACAAAATTCTCAAATGCAATCAGAACAAGCCCAACAAGCATCTCAAATGGCTTCGCAAATGCGTCAGCAAGAAATCCAAATGGAAGCTCAAATTGAATCTCAGAAAATGCAACTTAAATCTCAATTAGAAATGCAGTTAGCTCAAATGCAACATGAGTTTAACAAAGAAATTGAAATGATAAAAGCTCAAGCGACTCTTGGGTTTAGAACTGAAGAGCAAGAGTTTAAAGAAAAGCTTGAAGTTTTAAAAGAAGATAGAAAAGATGAGAGAGTAGAAAAACAAGCTGCAAAACAAAGTAAATTAATATCGCAAAGAAAAGACCGAAGAGGAGAACTTCCTGAGCCCTCAGAAGCTCAACAAGGTAATTCTATGTTGCAATCACTATTAACACCAATGTAATGGCAAGTAAAGTAAATCTTGACGTATCAGAAAGACTAGATATTACCTGTAGAAGAGGTGATACTTTTTCTTTAACCTTAACTTTAAAAGATTCTTCAGGAACAGCAAAAACTTTATCTACATCAAATTTTTCTTTTTTGATGCAAGTTTGGAATAATAGAAGTGTTTCTGATTCACCTGTTATAGGTAGTCCTAATTTAGGGAGGCAGGTAGATAATTTGTTTGAACCTTTTGTTGTTGATGACAACGGTAATCTTACTATTACTGCTACGGCTACTACTATGAGAGGAGTCCCAGCTGGAAGATATGTCTATGATTTGCAAGAAATAGTTCCAAGCACTACTGCTGCAGATACTCATACAACAATATTGAGAGGGACATTTACTGTTAATGAGGATGTAGCAAAAGCAGACAATGTATCCAGATTGAAAGATCCTAGAGATTTAAATAGAAGAGTTAGACGATGAGTGTAACTGTTTCTAAAAATATAGATAAAACTGTCAGCTCTACTATATTAGGGGTTTCATTAGATTTTATTTATTTTTCTCCTTCTGTTGTTATATCTGAAAAACAGATACAATCAATAACTATAACTCATCCTTCTATTGATCCGATTATATTAAAAGATTAATAATTATGAAAAACAAATCTTATCTATTAGTATTTTTATTTTGGATGTTAGCAACATCTTTATTAGGTCAAGGAAGTTGGGTGGATGTACAAATTCAAACAGATCAGTATGCTGGAGAAAGCTCTTGGCAAATACTCAGTGATTCAAACGTCGTGGCTGTAAGCCCCCCGCTTCAGAATAACACTTTACAGAATCATATGGTGTTTTTACCATCGGGGGATTATGAGTTTGTAATGATGGACGCATTTGGTGACGGTATATGCTGTGGATTTGGAGAAGGATGGTACAGAATAAGTAACACTTGTGGTTTAGATACAGCGGTATATGACTTTGATTCAGCACTAGACACCATACCTTTTACACTTCTACCATGTATACCGCCTCTTCCTGGATGTACCGACCCTATTGCAAATAATTACAATCCATGGGCTAATATTGATAATGGTAGCTGTAATGTATTTGAATGTGATTCTGCTGAGACTCTAGTTTCTATGGACTTAACATTAGATACGTGGCCTGGCGAGACTGGTTTTACTTTAGTTAATATAGCAAATGGTGAGTTTTACGATCAAGTTATACCTGGCGAGTTTGACTTTGGCGACCAGTTAGTTACATACAGTTATGACTTTTGTGTTAGCTTAGGTTTTGAGTTAATCTTAGTAGATGAGTTTGGTGACGGGCTTAATGGATATGCTTCTGGAGGTCAGGACGGAGCTTGCGTTATAACATCTTGCGATAGTGTTTTATGGGAGCTAGAGGATCTTGCATTTACGACATTTGATGACGGGAATACGATGTATTCTGGGGCTATATTCCCTGACCCTTGTCCCCCAGCACCGCCTATCTATGGATGCATGGATGATGATTATGTAGACTACAACCCAGAGGCTGTGTTGCCAGATACGTGCGAAACTCTGCATACGTGGGGATGCACAGATCCAGAAGCCCTAAATTACGACAGCATGGCAACCATAGCAGACCTTGTAGGTCCGTGCAGCATACAGATAATACTAGAAGACGATGCTGCTGATGGATGGGGTAACTCTAAGATAGGTATGGTACAGGGAGAACAGCAGTGGTTATTTACTGTGGGTCCTGGAGAGTTTAATCAGTCATGGGATATTATGCTTGATTCAGACGAAGAGGTGGATATATACTACTTTCAAGCTGGTAATCAACAGCAATCATCTCAAGAGCTTGCATTCCAAACGCTACACAACTCTGTATATGTTCTTAATGAAGCGGGAGATACTTTGTTGTCTGAAGGTAGCAATCCATTTATAAACAACGGACAGGGAGCACTTCAGCCATTTACAGGTCCGAACTGGACGGTATATCATTTCACTCCTTTCTGTGGAGATGGCTGTATACCTTATATATACGGGTGTACGGATGAATTGGCTTGTAACTACGATGCCGAAGCTAACACAAATTCTGACTGTAACTATCCAGTAGAGTATTATGACTGTAATAATAGCTGCGTAAATGATTACGATGGAGATGGAGTTTGTGATGAGCTTGAAGTGTTGGGATGTCAAGATCCAACAGCTTTTAACTACAATGCTTTAGCTACTGATTCTGGTGAATGTATCCCAGTAATATTTGGTTGTACCGATCCTACGCAGTTTAACTACAACCCAGATGCTAATACAGAGAACGGTGGATGCATTCCTTTTGTGTATGGTTGTATGAATCCAGACGCATTTAATTACAATCCAGACGCTAATACAGAGATTGAAGACTCTTGTATTGAAGTAGTTGTTGATTGTATGGACCCTAATGCATTTAATTACAATGAGTTAGCTAATACATCTAATGAAGATGAGTGTTTATATGACGCTGGATGCATTACAGGGCCTGGTGTACCATATTGGTACAACGACGGATGCTATGCATGGATTATAGATATTGATCCATATTGCTGTGAAGTTGGTTGGGATGAGACATGTATAGATCTTTATTCATACTGTGAGCAGGGATGGCCACAAGGTGTGTATGATATACATGATGTATATAGTGTATACCCTAATCCTGTAAATAATATTCTTTATATTCAATCTCCTATAAATATAAAAGCTATTATATATAATTCTTTAGGGCAAGTTGTTATACCAGCTACTTTAAATAAAAGAATTGACATGACTGATTTACCTAACGGAGTATATAATATTGTTATTGGTCGTATAAATAAAATAATAATTAAATCATGAGTTATAAAACAAACAAAACAACAAAGAAGCGTGTTGATAAGCTTTTAACGAAGAACGCTCAATACCAAGCTGCTAATGTTTGCGTAACAAACAGTAAGACTAAGAGGCAAGAAATTAATAGGTATTGTCGTGTTAACTTTATCAATCCTATTAAAGATATAGATTTAGAATTTTATAACCGTGTAATTTTAGCGTAATGAAAATAGATTGGATAAACAGCTGGAATGCTGGAAACAAAAAAGAAAAGTATGAGATTAACTTAAGGTTAGGTACAGTAACCCTTCTTGAGATTTCATTCTGTCCATGTCCTGCTTGTGAAAAGAAAGGTCATTGTAAAAGATTTAGATTTATGATCTTAAACTTTGGTTTTGAAGTGTGATGTCATTAGAAACAAACAATATTGAAAACAAAACAAAGCGATTTGAATTTATTCTGTATTGCTTTATAATGCTTGTAGTTTTTTTATTAGGTACAACTTTAGATGCAAAAAGTCAAACTTTAAAGAAGACCTTTAAGTTTGCTACATTTTACACAGCTTTTAGTGGTGGTAACTCCATAGCTGATAACAACATCTATTCTGTAACAAATGGGCTGCAGACAGATGTACTAGAGACTCCTTTCGATTATTCATTTACAGCTGGTGTGCGTAAGATTGCTAGATTCGGATACGAGAATAGAGCCAATGTATTTTATGATGGAACAGAGAAATCATATAGTGATGCTGCTACTATAGGTAAAGTAAAAGGCTTTGAGTTTCTGTTTGAAGCTGATTGGCGAAGACAGCAGGGTAGAAACTTTCTAGATCAAGACTATTTCTTACGATACGTAGCTAAGAACTGGATAGCTAAAGCTGAGTATTTACAAGACGGCTTTGCTGATGTAGAGTACTTTGAAGGATCTCAACGGTTAAGGATTAATGCTAATGACCGCCTCAGTTTTAACCTTGGGGTTGCTCAACGTATATCAGAGCCTTATGGATATAATCCTTTAGAGGAGTGGGTTTTGTCAAACAATAACATACACTACACAAGTCTTGCTATACAAGAGGGGTATGTTGTAGATGTGCAATCTGGCGAATACTTTTCTCCAGACGGAGAACTTGTAGCTAATAGCGTTGATGTGTGGGAGCAGGTTGTTATACCTGAAGTTATTAATGATTATGTGGCTAAGAAAAGAAACGAATTACCTAATGTGTGGAACTACTCTGTGGTTGTCGGATACGACTACTACAAGTATTCTAAGGAGTTTTGGATGCACAACTGGGTGAGCGTAATGCCTTATCATCTTAAGACAGATGACGAGTATTCTTACTTTGAAACCACCGAAGGGGGGCAGTGGATAGATTACGGTGCAGGCCTTATCTTTGGTTGGAGATTAAATAAGAGTCTTGGTGTTTTCTTAGAAGGTAAATACAATAAGTATTGGAACCGAGAATGGCATGACTTTTCTGTCGGACTAAACTATGTAATACTGTAATGGCTAAACAAATTGGAGAGGATACTAAAGTAACGCTAGACCTAAAAACAATAGGTATGGGAGCAGCAGGGCTAGCAGCCCTTATTGGAATGTGGTTTGCTCTTCAAGCAGACATAGCTTTAGCTATGGAGTTACCAGAGCCAGCAGATCCAGAGATTACACGCATGGAGTTCGATATGAAGGATCAGCTAGTAAGGCAGACTATTATGACTACTCAAGAAGATGTATCAGAGCTTAAAACCGATTTAGATCGTATTGAAGAAAAAATAGACAAACTAAAATAATGAAATCATTATTCTACATATGTTTATTCGCAATGACATCTCTTGGTATGACTATACCAGATTCAGGGGTGTGCGTTGTTGAGTTTAACGCTAGCTTTAATGCGGCTAACAGTGTGGATTGGTTAGATGAGCTTAGTGATTGTAAGGGCAGGCGTGTAGACATAGTTTCTGAACCAGACCTACAGGCAAAGCATAAGATCGTCGTAGTTCCTACAGTTATTGTATTTAATGACGGTGAGGAGGTTGAGAGATTTCAAGCAAATATTATGATGCAGCTTGAGGCTACTCAGGGTGAGGTTCAAGAGGCTGTTGATGAAATTATAATGAGTGCGTTCTAATGAAAGCTTGCAAGTGTCCACATAAAACAAAAGAAATGAAGAAAGGAGGTAAAACTCCTGCTTGGACACGAAAAGAAGGTAAAGATCCTAAAGGTGGACTAAACAGAAAAGGTGTAGCTTCGTATCGTAGAGCCAACCCAGGCAGTAAGCTAAAGATGGCTGTTACTGGAAAGGTAAAACGTGGTTCTAAGGCTGCCAAAAGACGCAAGTCGTTTTGTGCTAGAATGGGAGGTATGAAAGGTCCTATGAAAGATAGTAAAGGTCGTCCTACTAGAAAAGCGTTAGCATTACGTAAATGGAAATGTAGAAAGAAAAGCTGATGAAAACCGTAAAGAAAAACCCTAAACTCAAGGTGTCTAACAAGAAAGTATCTGTTGATCCTCCTAAAGGTCATCATTGGATGGAAGAAAGCGGTAGGTATTATTTAATGGTAGGTGACTACGCACCGCATCCTGGTGCTGTAAAAAAAGCAACATTTAAGCTAGCTAGCCATGCCAAGAGCAGTTAAGAAAAAAAAAGTAGTAAAATACAAAAAAGGAGGGTCGACTAAAGATGCTTGTTACCATAAGGTAAAAGGTAGATATAAGGTTTGGCCTTCTGCTTATGCTTCTGGGGCTTTAGCTAAATGCCGCAAAGTAGGTGCTGCAAACTGGGGTAATAAGAAAAAGAAGTAATGCCTAAAGTTCGTAAAACGAAAAAAGGGTTAGCTCTTAAGCGTTGGTTTAAAGAAAAGTGGAGAACACCCAAAGGCAAAAAGGGATATAAAGGTAAGGATAGAACTTTTCGTCCAACTAAAAGAATATCTTCAAAAACTCCTGCTACATGGTCTGAGCTTAGTCCTTCTGAAAAAGCACGAGCAGCTAAAGAAAAACGCACTAAGGGTAGAGTGTCTAGATACAAAATCAAGAAAAAAAAGAAAAAGAAATAATCACTATATTTGCATATAAATAACATTTAAAATGGCGACAACTACAGCTACAATAACACTTAATAGTGCTGATATTACGGGAGACGCTTTAAGTCTAACAAAGACATCTACTTTAACGAAAGCGGCAAGCAACACTGGTTTAGATCAATTTACTGGCGTTACTACTGTTGTATACGCAGCTGCTCAAACTGCAACTAACATTGTTGCAGCAGCAGATTATGTTGACACAACTGCTGCTCATAAAGTATATATAAAGAATTCTTCAGCTGGAACAAGTGATTTTGTAACAGTAGAGTTGGGTGGTAGTAATGTACTTATGGGTTTTCTTTACCCAGGGGATTGGGCATTCTTCCCTTATGACGGAACTTTAGATATTGATATTGATACTAGTGCTGTTGGGATGAAAGTAGAATTTGCAGTTTTTTCTCAATCAGTAGCATCATAATAAAAAAACTATGGCAACAACAACAGCAACATTAACATTAAGCAGTGCCGATATAACGGGTCATAATTTTAACATGACTCAGACAGCTACTTTAACTAAGGCTGCATCTTCAACAGGATTGGATGAGTTTACGGGTATTACTAGCAGAAAGTATGCTTCAGCACAAACTGACACAGTTGTTGTAGCTGATAGCATTTATGTTACTGGTGCGGTAGCACATAAAGTATACATTAGGAACACTAGCGAAGGGGTTAGCGATCACATTCTTGTTGAATTAGAAGGGAATATAATTGTTGGAAGACTCTATCCAGGAGACTGGTTGCTTATACCTTACGGAGGCACTCTCGATATTCAAGTAACGACAATTGCAACAAATGTAAGCATTGAATATGGTGTTTTATCTCAGTCAACAGCATCGTAATATATAGAACATGGCAATAACAACGGCAACATTAACAATAACCAGTTCAGATTTATTGAGCAATAATCTTGCAATTGCCACCTCTTCTACCTTAACTAAGGCTGGGACTAGAACTGGCTTGTCAGAAACTTCTGGGTTGGCAAGAAAAACATTGTCTTTTAGTGGCTCTGGTGTTATTGATACTAGCCTTCTTTTTAGAGGTGATGACTATACTACCAACGGAGCAAATAAAGTATATATAAAAAACACATCTACTGTTGCGGCAGAGTATGTTACTATTTATTTAACTGGTCATACAGCTGACGGTGCTCATGACGCTACAGATCCTACAATAACAGGATTAACAGAAATAGGAAGACTTTATGCAGGTGACTTTACTTTCTTCCCTTGGAATGCCAATGGCGGAACAAAAGAAACTTTTACCTGTGAGGTTACTAACACTTGGGCTGCTGGAGATACTGTAGTGTTTGATGGTGTTACAATTACAGCTGCAAATTCAACGGTAGCTAATATAGCAACTCAGATTGATAATGCACAATTCCCGAATTGGGTTACTAGCGTCTCTTCTGCCACTGTAACATTTGTATCTAGATATTCTAGAAATGATTTAGAAATAGACTCAGGAGAGGCTTCTGGAGAAATTCAGTTTAACACTGCTGGAAATGGAGATTTAACTATTGTGACTACAGTAAATGGTACGAAATCTATATCAGACATATATGTTAAACCTAGTGTTCATACTGACGTAACGCTAGAATACATGTTAATACACGAATAATGGCAAATATCACAATAGGTTTATCAATGAGTAGTAGCAATGTTTTGTCTACGCCCTTGGCTTTAGCTGAAAGTTTTTCTGCTTCTGTAGATTCAGGCAGTTTAATTAGAGCTAAAGTAAAAGGAACTGCTGCTGATACTAACGACATGATCGTGTATTTAGCTAATGATAAAAACGATAGAGCTTACTTATACATTCAGAACCTTGCTTCTGAGTTAGAAAACTATATATACGTGCGTAATGAAACCGAGAGCGATAGTGCTTTAACTGCTAAGATTGGTGGTGGAGAGTTTGCTTTTGTTCCTATCGCACCAGACAAAACTCATGCTGTATACGCTACTAAGGTAGATACTCTTATTGAGTACGGTGTATTTGGAAACGATAATTCTTCTGTAGTCTTCGGAGGCTCAGGAACATAATAACATAAAGACATGGCACATCCAAGCGACTATTTAGGAAAAGCAGGAGTTGTAGTAATTGACACCAACAATGGGGCTTTTACAGCTCCAGATAATAGATATATTATTGCAATTCAAAATATGGGGGCTGATCGTGATGGTTCTGATGATACTTTTACCGTAAAGGGTGAAGGTATATATGAGTATTTAGGAGCAAATGCTTCAGATGGAACTCAGCACTATACTTCTGCGGGAGCTCTTTTGAATACTACTCACGATGCTGGTTTTTATGAAGCGGTAAATACAACAAGCGTAGCTATGGAAATTACTGTAGGAGCAATAGTATACGGTAAGTTTACGTCTGTAGATGCTACAGACTCAGATAAAGCTATACTATACCTAGGCGGCATTAGAGGTCGTGGACAAAGCTAATAAAACAACAACTAATTTAATATAATGGAAAATAAACAAAGTATTGGGGGGTTTGAAGTATTCAACTCACCCGAAGAAATTGTTGCGTCTACGCAAAACAATCAAACAGAAACAGTAACTGAAGAGGCTCCACAACAGGAGTCTCAAGTAGTTTCTGATCGTATACAAGAACAACCTCTTCCGCAGGTTGAGCCACAATCTGCACCAGAAGTGCCTGCAGAACCTCAACAGCAAATGGAAGAAGCGGTTGAACCCCCTCAACAAACTGAGAGCGTACAACCCCAAACTCAAGAATTAAATCAGGCTACACAGCCTGAACCTATACAATACAGCGACAACGAAATCGAAGGAGCAGTTTTTTCATATCTCAGCGAAAGGCTGGGTAAAGACGTAGCTTCTTTTGACGATATTGTCGCAACACCCCAACCTCTAGATGAGAGAGTGGATGCTATTGCTAGATTTGTCCAAGAAACTGGACGATCTCCACAAGAGTGGTTTACTTATCAGTCGTTAAATACAACCGAAATGGATGATATGACGATGTTAAAAGTAGATACAGCGATACAATATCCTAATCTAACAGCAGACGAGGTTACTACTCTAGTTCAGAGCAGATACAAGTTAGATCCAGACATGTATACTGAACAAGAAGTTAAAGTTGGCGGCCTTCAAATGAAGGTAGATGCAGCTAAAGCTAAAGAAAAAATTGAAGGAGAGCGTATGAAATATATGGCTCCTGAAGTTCAAGAACAAGCTGCTGAACAAGCTGATACAAGCTTTATAACGGAGGATTGGGTCTCAGAGATGAGATCAGAAGCGGATGCATTAACAGGATTAGAATTTGATCTTGGTAATGAGAAAACCTTCACTTTCGGATTGGATGACCGATACAAACAAGAACTTGTGAATAAGAACTCTCGATTAGATGAGTACTTTGATTCATATGTTCGTCAAGACGGGACATGGGATTTTGATACATTAAATTCACACCGTGCTATTATCGATAATATCGACTCTATAGTTTCTTCTACATATAGACAGGGGCTTAGTGACGGTCAAAAGAATATAGTACAGAATGCATCTAATGTAGCTGCTCAGGTACCCACACAAACCGCCTCTCAAGAGAATCCCTTAGTGGAACAAATGAAAAATCTTATTGGGAAGGGGGCTAATAAACTAACTTTTAAAGTATAAAAAATAAGAAAATATGGCAACATTAGGAACAGATAGAACGGCAGGTACAGGTAATTTACCTCCGTTAGATGCAGCGGGTTCTAATTTTAGAATTCAGTCTGAAAACTATACAACTATTGACTCGCTTATTAAAGCGACTAAAGATGAGGTAATGCCCAACCTCGTTGAGACTTACGGTGATCAAGGTATCACTGGATTTCTTAAACTAACAGGAGCAATTAACAGCGGAGGATCATCTGACCAGATTGACTGGTGGGAGACTGGCCGTCGCCACAAGAAGCTTGCTTACACATCAGGCAACACTGCTATTGATGGATCAGGAGCTGACTACGTAGAAATTTCTGATTCTGACGTTACGTCAAATGTTCAGGAAAACGACGTAGTTATGGACTCTGAAACAGGAGCTCGATTCATTGTTCAGAATGGCGGATTTGGCACTGGAACTGCAGCAAATGTAAAGCTAGTAAAGCTTGACGGAACTGACACTACTGCAAGTACTGATATTGACGCTACTACTGATGGAGAGCTTATTGTTCTTGGTAACATGTACGGACAAGGAACAAATCAGCCAACAGCTTACAGAGAGTCTAACATTACTCGTCACTCTAATCCATTTATGATTGTTAAGGGTCGTCACGAAGTGAACGGATCTCAGGCAACGAATATCGGATGGGTTGACGTAGGTGGTGGAGAGTACCGTTGGTTCATGTACGCAGAGCAAGAAGCTCGTGCTCGATTTGAAGATCAGCGTGAGTTAATGATGCTTTTCGGTGAAAAGAGAAATGAGTCTGGTGCAGCTACTAATTCTGACACAGACTTTGATACAGAGTTTGCTGGATCTGAAGGTTACTTCTCAGCTATCGAGGATCGTGGAATTTTAGTTTCTAACGCTAATGCTAACCCAATGGATTCATTTGGTGAGTTTGATGATATTATCATGGAGCTTGACAAGCAAGGTGCACCTTCCGAGTACGCTATGTACTTAAACAGAAAGCAAGACCTAGCTATTGATGACATGTTAGCTACAGGTGTAGCAACAGGTGTTACTGCTGGTTTACCAGGACAGTTTGGAGCATTCAACAACGACTCAGACATGGCTGTAAAGCTTGGATTTAAGTCGTTTACTCGTGGTGGATACACTTTCCATAAGCACGATTGGAAGCTTCTTAACGATCCAACTCTTCTAGGTGCAT
>Ga0070748_1000353_pt1 | contig 22956 bp, 31 predicted proteins | sample VirMetDEL_Nov_12_FD_77015 | JGI IMG/M metagenome (GOLD analysis project Ga0070748, IMG submission 77015) | Aqueous microbial communities from the Delaware River and Bay under freshwater to marine salinity gradient to study organic matter... | ecosystem: Environmental > Aquatic > Marine > Coastal... | reverse complement strand
CAGCGTGCAATGCGGCACGGGGTTTCAGCCGGAGATGCGGCAGGCGTATCGCTACCCGATCATTACGCGCCGCAAGGGCCGGCTCAGTTGGTTCAAGATCACTAACACGACGGGCGTTTGCAATGTCGATGGCGTTGGCATTGAGGCTCGCGCGGGCGACCGTAATTCACTGGTGCAAGTCGGGTAACATATAACCAAATACTACTATGTCGAACGTCGTTCCCGGCTACACTTTCTTAAACGCTAGTGACTCAATCACTTACTCGAAGCTTAATCTCCTTTCGACGCCTACGGTCTCGATAGGATCGAATGAGGTAGTCACCGCCATGATCGCGGACAATTCGGTGACGTATGCCAAGCTGATCAACGTGCCGCAATACAGCATCATGGGTCGGTCAACAGCAGGGACCGGAAATTACGAAACCATTGCTGGAACTCAATTAAGTTTTGCCGTCCTCGCATCTTCTGATGCATATGCGGTGCAGCAAGCGTTGAAGTTTAATGATGGCACTATTGCTACTGGAAATTATCGAGTAGGCATCGGAGCATCCGCCAGCGCGGCCTCACTTCAATTAAATGGAACATCAGGAACTCTTCAGGTTTATGGTTCAAGCACCGATTCAGTAATAGAAGTTGGACAGAGCACGGCCTACCGGCTGCGGGCTAATTGGCAGTATAATGCAACACCAGCAAATGCCGGTGCAGTGCTTTCTTCAAATGGCTATCTGACTATTCAAGCTACCGGCAAAACACTCACGCTTCAATCCGGCAACGATGCGTCATTTTCTATCGTTAGCGGGGGCACTAGAGACAATGTTAAATTTGGAACGACCGCATCGGCTTTAGCCACGACTACCACGGACGGATTTCCTTATCTGCCAACGTGCGCGGGGACACCAACCGGCGTGCCTACCGCCTACACCGGATACGTCCCAATGATCTTTGACACGACCGGCGTGAAGCTCTGGATTTATACTGGCGGTGCGTGGAAAGGGGTAGTAGTAGCTTAATCACCGTGAAAACCAACATCCGCGCCATCGCCGCCGTCCTCCTCATCGCTGCCACGTCCTTCCTTGCCGGTGCCATGTCTGATTCCCTCGTCACTTCGGTTGCTGAGTCCCTGCGCTATCGTGCCGGTAGCGAACGCAATTACGCCGAGTGGTTCGGTCCCAACATGGGCGCACCGGCTCCGGTCGCTGAAGCCTATTTCCGTGGTCGCGCCGAGGGGTTTGAGGCGGCGGCGGAGATTTTGGTCAACGCCAACACCTATCAGCATTAACGCCCGCCCAACACCAACCCCGTGAACGCCGTAGCCGAACTTCATCAGCAGACACCAGCCTGCGTGCTGGCCAAGCTCGGCACGCCCGCATGGGAGCAGATGAACCGGATGGATCAGGCGATGGCGCAGCTTCCGCAGCAGCTTTGCCCTGTCACGCATACGTTCACCCCGCACCTCTACACGCGGACAATCCTGATGCCGGCCGGCACGAAGCTGACCAGCCGCATCCACCTCTACGAGCATCCGTTCGTCATCTCGCAAGGCGTCGTTCGCGTGCGGGACGGCGAAGGCGAGTGGGTCACGTTGAAAGCCCCGCACGTTGGCGTCACGAAGCCCGCGACCCGGCGCGTGCTGGACGTGCTCGAAGACACGGTTTGGAGCACGTTCCACGTCACGGACGAGACCGATCCCGACAAGATCGTGGAGGCCGTCACCTATCCGCACATGGCGCTTGGGCACATGGATTCAATTTCAAACGAGCAAATGGCGGCGATCAAGGCCAACCAGCGCAACGCATCAATTGCGCCAAGCATTACCCACGCAACCCAAGGAGCATTAACATGAGCAAGTCCACGCAACCGTTCAGTTTTTGGCTTGGCGGGTGGTTCACAATGATGTGGGTCGGCATCGGCACAGCCGTTGTCGGCGCGGGCACGTCCATCTATGGCGCCACGCAGGCTGGTAAGCAGGGCGCCGCTCCCACGCCGCGCAACTTGACGAACGAACTCGGCTCCATCGCCAATCAGGTGCCGACGTTCGCGCAGTTGGGCTACAGCAATCAGGCCAACTACAACGGCCAGTTGACCCAACTAAACCAGAACAACTTTAACCAAGCCATGCGGGGCAACTTCGACCCCGCCGCCTACGAGGCCCAAAACCCCGGCTTCCTCGCCCAGTATCAGGCGTTGCAGGCGTCGGGTGAACTGCAAGGGTGGACGCCCGAACAGTTCGCGCTCGCCAACTCTGGCAACGACGCCAGCCGCATGACCTATTCGGGCGGCTTCGGCACCCAGTTTCGCAGCGCCTACGATCAGGCCAATCCCGGCATGGCCGCGACGACCGCGGGCCTTGGCCAGACCATGCAGAATTTGAACGCCGCCGCGCCGGCCGCAATCAACGCCTCCGGCTACTTCGCTTCCGGTTCGGGCAACACGGCGGGCGCGGGTCAGGCGGCACAGGCGCAGGTTGGTCCGTTCGGTCCGACCAACTACGGGGCCAACGTGCAGCAGCCGGCCAACATTGCTGGACCGATGAACGCGCGGGACGTGAACGCGCAGATGGTCAACGCCGACACCGGCTACGACCGCGTGAATGGCAACTTGGGCTTTGACCGCGTGAACGCCACCACGGGCTTTAACCGGGTGCAGGCCCAACAGGGCGACATCGGGCTTGCTTCGGCCACGCAACGGATGCTCACGGGCGGTCCGTCCGACATCCAGCAGAGCCTAGAGCAGCAGGCGCGGGGCGACCTTGCCCTTGGCGGTTCGCTCAGTCAGGAGCAGGTTCGCAACTCCCAGCAGGCGGCACGCGAAGCCGGTGCGGCCCGTGGCCTCATCAACAGCAACAGCACCATCGCGGCGGAAATTCTGAACCGCGATGCGGCCTCAACGCAGCGCCTCAACGAACGGCGCGGTTTTGCCGCTGCCGTGGACAACCAAGGTTTCGGTCAGCGCCAGCAGGGCTTTGCCAACGCGCTCGGCGTGTCAGGCGCATTTCAGAACTACGGGGCCCAAGGGTTGCAGGCGCAGCAGGCCAACCTTGGCGCACAGCTTCAGGGCAACTCGCAAACGCTGCAAGCGGCGATGGCCAACCAGGGTGCACGCGGTCAGGCCAATCAGCTTGGCTTGCAGGCGCAGATGGCCAACCAGGGCGCACGGCAGGCATCCAACGTCCTCGGATTCCAAGCACAGTCCACCAATGCGGCCAACAGCCTCGCGGCGCAGCAGGCCAATCAAGGGCGCGACCTGACGATGAACAACCAGCGGTTTCAGGTGGGTCAGGCCAACCAGAACGCGGCGACGCAGTTCAACCAGCTTGGCCTTGGCTACGCTGGCCTCAACAACGACGCGTTCCAAGCTGGCGCCAACCGCCAGCAGCAGGGCAACCAGTTCAACACGTCGGCCACCAACGCCCAGAACCAGTTCAATGCTAACTTGGCGCAGCAAAACAACCAGTTCAACGCGACAGCCACCAATCAGGCGGCGCAGTTTAACGCGGGTGCGTCCAACGACATCAACCGCTTTAACGCCGGATTGCAGTCCCAAAACAACAACGATGCGTGGTCGCGGGCCATGGGCTACGGAAACTTCCAAGCCCAGCAGGCGATCAATCCGATGCAGTATTACGGCCTCATCCAAGGCCAGACGCCGGATTACACGTCGGCCCTACTCGGATACGGTTCGGACCTCAACAACACCAACTACAACGCGCAGGCTGCGGCCAACATCAGTCAGCGCAATAATAGCTCGGCGCTGATGGGGTCCGGGCTCGGCTTGATCGGCAACGCGGCGAACACCTACGGCAATTATGCGGGCGCGGGACGTATTACACCGAAATAAACTAATCCGGGTGGCGCTTACGGCGGCGGAAGCAGCTACTGATAATCTAAAACTACCATGTGCGCATATAACCCTGGAATCCAAGACCGCAGCGGCGAATATCTAGCTCAAGGCATCGGCCAGTTGGGTGAAGGCATCCAGCGCGGCATGATGGGGTATGCCCAAAACAAGCAGATGGCCGCGCTGGCCCTCGGCAAGTTTGAGGGCGCGTTGCAGGCCAACCCTGACCTGCTCAAGTTTCTCAACCCAGAGGAGCCATCGCCCAATGCACCGTCCGACGCCGTGAAGGCGTTTATGAAGCTGCAAAAGGACGGGACGCTGGGCGTGCGGGATGCCTCGTTGCTCTCCACGTTTGCGGATACCTACACGAAGGCCAAGGAGGATAAGCAGCAGGCGGAGATGCGGGCGATGCAGATGCAGCAGGCGCAAATGCAGATGGCGCAGATGCAGAGCCAAAAAGCGGACGAGGATCAGATGAACGCGCGGTTTGCGCAGATGGCGGCGTTGGGTCGCGGCCTAGAGGGCGGCACGCCAATGCAGCCCGCGATGCAGGGCGGGCCTGCCGCGCTGGTGGGTCGCGCGCCGGATGGTCCGATGGCGCTTGGCGGCGTGGATGCCTTGGGGCGCGCAGGCAATCTGGGTGGCGGTGGAGTTCTTCGCCCCGAGGTGTCCGAGCGTGCCCGGCAATTCTTGCAGAGCGGTGCGGGCCAACTTGCGGCGCAGGGCGTCAAGCTCACGCCGGCACAGGTTGTTGCGCTTCAGCAGACCGACACGAGCCGACTTGGTGCGTTGGAGCGGGCTACGCTGGGGGCTGAGTCTCGGATGGCGCAGCAGGGGCTTCGCAACGAAATGGGCGCGCAGACTGCGGCGGCTAAGGCAGACGCGGCTGCGGCCAAGGCGGAGAACGATGCGCTCAAGTCGGGCAAGAAGGATTCGGCCACGGCCTTTGATGAAACGAAGAAGCTGCGGGATGAGTTCAGCGCGCATCCGAACACGAAGAACTTTGACATCGTGGACAACTACTATTCGCGCGGTGTGAAGCTGGCGAAGAAGGAGACTGCGGCAGGCGACATGGGCCTCATCTTCTCGCTGATGAAAGTTTACGATCCGTCCTCGACCGTCCGAGAGGGCGAGTATGCCACTGCGGCCAATTCTGGTTCAATCCCGGCGCAGTTCCTCAACATCTACAACAAGGCCAAGGACGGTCAGAAGTTGCAGCCAGAACAGCGCGCACAGTTCATTGATACGATGTCTGAGGCGGCGCAGGTTCAGCATCAAAAGCTGATGGGCACAGCGAATCAGTATGCCGCGATTGCAAAGAAGCGAGGACTTGATTCGGAGGAGGTCGTTGCGCCAAGCTACGTCAGTTGGGCTCCGCCTAAGTTTGGGGATGAAAAGAAAGTTGAGACGCCAGCTACCGCCCCCACGCCAATCAAAATTCTCAGCATCAAAAAGGCGAACTAACCCGATGCCAACCTACCGAATCAAAACCGATCAGGGCGAGTTTGACATTGAGGCCGACCGCGAGCCTACGCAGGAAGAGGTGATGCAGGCGATGGGCGCGCAGCAGGCGGCACCGCAACAGGCAGCGCCCGCTATGCAGCCTGAACAGCCATCGCCTACGTTCATGCAGCGCCTCGGTAAAGCCGTGCAGAGCGCGGGCGGCGAAGGCTTCCAACAGACCGGCATGGAGGCACCGCCGCCTACGCAGGCGGAGCGCGACGTTTACTATCCGGCGCTGGCAAAGGGTATGCGCACAGGCGCGGCGACCGCCGCCATGGTCGCGCCGATGGCAGTAACAGGCGCAGGCTTGCCGCTTGCCATGGGCATCGGAGCGCGTGCCATTGCGGGCGGTGCGGGATATTTGGCGAATCGCGGCATTGAGGGCGAGACGCCGAAACTATCTGAACTGGCGCAGACCATGATCCTGACCGGCCCTGGCGTTCCGAAAGGCGCACCGGCCGGCTTCTTCAGCGGCCAAGGCATGATGAACGCGGCGAAGGGCGGCACTGCGGCCACGGCCACGGTAGCCGGCGCCAACTACGCCGAGCAGGCCATCGACCAAGGCACCGCCGACATCGCGTGGGACAAATACAAGACCTCGCTCAAGGATGCCGTCGTCCCGGCTATCATCGGAGCATCGGCGTTGAGCCTTGGTGGCAAGTTGCAGTCGATGCAGAAGATTCAAGCCGAGGCCGATGCGGGCCGCGCCGCCGCCGCTGAACTTGGCATGACCGACCCGATGCTGGGTGACGTGCTGCCGAAGCGTTACGGTGCGATGCAGCAGAAAATCGTGAGCATTGACCCGTCGATGCTGGCCAAGCAGAACGCGGCTCGTGCGCCGATGGCCCGCGCTATCTTTGCGACGGCGATGGATGCCCCGCAAAACGAGCAGATCGCGGCGCAGCTTCAACCCATCATCCGCGTGACCGACGAGGCTGATGCGGCCTATCAGGCGGCACAGCAGCGCATGGGGCAAGCGCAGGAAGTCATGGCGAAGGCGAAGGCGGCGACCAATCTTGATCCGACTGCGCGTGCGGACATCCTGAAAGGCGCCATCGCCGAAACGCACAAGGGCATTTCCGAACAGGCCAAGGCCGGTATCGCCCTCATGGTCGGGGCCGACACCATCGGAACACAGACGGGCCACGCGGAGGCCGTGCAGGACGTGACCAAGAAGCTGTTCGGCGCGCGGTCGCAAGCGGCGGGCGAACTGTTGGCCGCTACGGGTATCCCTGACAACGCCGCTATCATCGGGCAGGATGCGCTCTACAACGCGGCAAAGGCCGCTCTAGGGGCGGATGCGGAGCTTACCGCAGGCAAGTCCATCCTTGAGACGATCAAGAACTGGGGCAGCAAGACGGCGCAGGATGCCGTGGCAACCAAGCAGCTTTCGCTGGAGCAGATGGCGCGCAAGGCGGCGCTAGAAGGCCGTGAACTGACTCAGGCCGAAGTTGCGGCTAATCTGTCACCCAAGGGCACGCTGTTCCGCAATGGCCAGCCGGTCACGCCTGCGGTCCAATCCGCTGCGGCCACCACCGCGCCGGAAGAAAAGTTTCTGACGCTGGACGATTTTCGCCGACTGCGCGACGCGATCAGCGACGGCTTCCAAGGCAAGATCGACACGAACAACATGAACAACGCCGAGCGTCTTGCTGCCAAGACGTATCATGCGATGTCCGATGCGCACGTCAGCGAAATCGGACGCATGTTCCCCGATGCGGTTGAGCCCTATCAAAAGTTTCGCAAGTTCTGGGCTGAGACCTCGCAACTGCGCGACTCCGACTTTGGCCGGGCGCTGCTCCGCGGCGAAGTGGCCGACTCCACCGTTGCGGGCATGGCCGACAAGCTGGCATCCGGCAACGTGGACGAGATTAAAAACTTTCGGAAGTTCGTCAGCCTGATTGAGCCGATGAACAAGGACGTGGCCGACTTGGCCATGACCACGATGGGCAGCGCCGTCCGCAATTCGTTTCTGGAAAAGGCGACCGATGCTTACGGCGTGGATTACCGCAAGCTGGGCGAACTGGTAGGCCGCTACAGCGCCAAGAAAGATTCGCCGTTCCCGGTCGAACTGTTCCGCATGGGCGACGCGTCCACGATCAAGGGCTGGACGAAGGCGTTGCAAGAGTTTAAGCCGCACGAACTGACGCCCGAAACGATTCGGTCCGTGATGGAGTCGCCGCAGATTCAACAGGTGCTCAACGTGGGCGGTAAGGATGCGCCCGCGCAAGTGGCGAAGGCCATGGCCACCGTCGCGTTCACGAAACGCGTGAACGATGCCGTGGCGCTCCGAGAGGCTGGTCTTGTGAAGAAGGCGCGCGAGGCGTTCGTTGAGGCCAACGGCCTTGCAAAGCGTGCAGGCGTTGATGCGCAGGCGGCGCAGGTCGCCATGCAGGCGGCGGAAAACAACCCATTGACCAGTGTTTTCAAAACGAAGGGCAACTACCGTCTTACGAACGAGGCCGAAAAGATCGACGGTGCGGGCACCGTCACGGACCTCGTAGCCAACATGCGGCGCAGCGAGTCGCGGGCGTTCATGGACGCGCTGCGCAAGGACAAGCCGGACTTGGCCGATATGGTTGAGCGGCGGTTGACGGCCAATGCGCTGCAAGGCATGACGCGGGCCGAGAAGAACGTGCCGGGCCAGATAATGAACATCGACACACAGAAGGTGCGCAACTTTTTCGAGGGACCGCCCGGCATGGATGCCGACACCAAGTTCAGCCAACTGAAAGCCGCCATCGGCGAAGAGAAGGCCGAGCGTCTGCGTAAGTTCGCATCTGGCGTAGCCAAGATGGACGACGCCAGCCGCACGTCCATGATTAAGGCCGGTCTGCCGAACGAAGTGGTGGCGGCGGCAGAGTTTGCGCGCACCGGGCAGTCCGGCAGTATTCAGTCCGGCCGCTCGCTTGGCAGTTTGATCCGCCAAGGCAATAACATGCTCCGGACAAGCAAATTCAATTTGGCGTCCGAAATCCTGCTCAACGATGGCGCGTGGAACGCCTTCAGCCGCAACTCAGGCAACTACGCCGCAGCGTTGGCTGAACTTCCGCCGCAACGCGCCTACATGCTTTTGCAGGACGCGCGCATTATGAATGAGCTTGGACAAAAGCAAAACGATAGTCCCAGATAACCCGTCGTGCTCCTCAATCGTTCCCAGCTCATCAACGCATTAGCTGCTGGGAACGTCCCCATCGCGGCATGAATACCATGCGCACCGTTATCCTTGCTCTCGGTATCGCCGCCCTGCTTGTTTCAATTATCCTCATAGCGCGGCACAAGGAGGCGGTGCTTGTGGCCGGATTGCCGGTGCGCATCGTCTGCGCCGATCAGACCGCAGCGCAGGGGCAAGCCGGGCCGGGCGCAATCGCGGTGCTCGGAACGGGTAGCATGGCGCCCTATATCCTCGCGGCGTTGCCCGGCCGTGACCCGCTCGCAACAATCGTCGCCTATGCGGTGCTTGACGGAACCGCCACCTTTGACGGCATTACGAAAGGCGCGCTCATCGTCTACCGGCCAGCGTGGACCAAGGGGCAAGTGATGCACCAGGCCGCGCTTCACGACAGCGGGGGCTGGATCATGTCGGGCCTACATAACGAGCGCTCCGAAACGTGGGAGCGCCTCACGCCGGCCAACTACGTCGGCACCGTCGCACGCGTCTACGTCTGGCCTCCACGCTGATGCGCGCCTTTCCCATACTCGCGCTATTCTGTCTCACCGGCTGCTCAACCGGCTCTGGCGGGGTTCGCCTATGGGCACCGTCTACATGGTTCTCTGCCCGCGAGGCCGGCGCCGTGGACAAGGCCGACGCCAAGCAGGATGCTGCTCGCGCGGCTGCGGTCAAAGCCGCCCAGCGCGCCACGCACGAGACGTTTGAGGCCCTTGCCGTCGCCCCCACCTCGCGCCCGGTTGAAGTTGCCGTTGAATCTAACGCTTCCGCCCTCGCGCTTCTTGACCAAGCTGCGGGACCGCTCACCGCGGCGGACCTTGCCATGATCCGCAAGCAGGTCGCCGGTCTGCTGTCCGACAATGCCAAGCTGCGGGCTCAAGCGGAGAAGGCGCGGGATAATACGCGCGAGGCCGATGCTGCGCTGTCTGAAAGACTGGAGCGGGCTAACGCTGCTGTGGTCGCTGCAGGGACCAAGCTGCGCGAGGCGTTTGACCGCGAGAACGCGCTGGCCAACGAACTGAGAGGCCAGCGGGCGCTCATCTGGATTCTAGGCGGTGCGGCATTGTTAGCCGGCGCTGCGTGGCTTTACATCAAGGTCACAATCGGGGGTATCCCAAACGCGCTGGGTGTTGCTCGCCGGGCACTTGAGGCACGGTCGCCGGAACTTGCGGCTGCGGTGGCTCCGTTCTATTCTGCGGCCTTGGATCGCGTTGAAAAAGCTGCTATCAAGCGTGCCACAAATGATGGAAAATGAGGTATATCAACCCTACCGCGCTACCGCCACAATGGGGCGGCGCTACTGGATAAACATGAAGCCGCCACCTAACCTTAGGTATCACGCTCATGCGGTGACTACGTATCTCCCAGCATTGTCATAGAACCTAAATAACTAACACTGAGCGGCATGGAGTCCGCTCACGACTACTTACTCACCATGCCCCCAGAAGAATTGGACAAGTTGGCGAAAAACATTGATCGGCTGCACGCGCTCCTCGGTCTGGCCCGCCTCTTGGTCGGCGGATTCTGGGCGTGCCTGCTGGCCTTTGGAGGCGTTGCGGTCTGGGTCAATACGACCACGGTGGCGCTGGCTACGACACAGCGGGAATTGAACGCGCTCAGGGTTGACCGGGCCGAGGTGCTGAAGGACTACCAGATTTGGCGGGCCAAGAAAGACGAGATTGATACCCAAATTATCCAGATGCTTCAGAATCAGGCGGAGATGATTAAGCGGCAGCAGATGATTTTGGATCGGGTTACGTTGAGGTAGCGTTAAGCCACCATCGGCACCAACCCACCTCGGTCCCGCTTCATTTGCAGCATCCGGTCAATCGTGGCGGTAGCTTCGGTGATGGTGAGCGTGGCGCAGGTTTGTTCGTCTAGGCCAAGGTTGTGCATCAGCTTCAGTTGGCGCGGAGAGGCCAACTTGTTATCCTGCCTCACACGAAGTCGGCTGATGATGCGCGACGCCAGCCCCTTCGACGTGATGCCCGTAATGTCCATCCCTTGCCGCTTGATGAAATCCAGTTGCCCGATGCTGGGAGGCTGCGACTCCCACGCCTCTTTCGGCTCGTAGCTGCGAATGGCCATGTCTCCCAGAGACACGGCGAACGCGAGCGGGTCAATCGTGCGTGACGCCTTCCGCTCATGCTTCTTGGCCTCCTTCTTGAGTGACTTGAGGAAATCGCGCTCGGCCTGTTGCGCTGACTCCACGCTCAACTCGCCGCTCGCCTTCATTGCGGCCTTCACGCGCGGCTCGTCCGTCAGGAGGTCGTAGGCATCAAGCAGGTCGATTCGGTCGGACACGAAGAGCGGGTCAAGGATCAGCAGGGAGGGCTTTTTTGACAGGGCGATGGCTTCCCGGCGTTTTTCTGCCGTTTTCAGGCCATTCAGGATGCCGGGCAATACGCGAGTGCCCCGGTAGATGCCTTGGATGTAAAACGCCTTGGAAATGGTGGCCCTGAACCACGCGATGCAGTCCACGTCGGGGAAGTCCACGCCGTAGACGTAGAGACAGCAGTTGACGAGGACCGACCCGGCGCCGAGCGCGGCGAACTCGTCCGTCTTTTCCGACGCGTCAAGGCACTCGCCGGACACGAAGATTGCGCGCATCCCGCGGCGCAGCAGGGCGTCGGTCATCATGCGGGCGCACTCCACGCTGGGCAGGAACGCGATGGTCTTGCGATTGCCCGCCTCCAGCTTCACTTGCTCGGCCAGTTCCTCGATGATCGGGATGAGCGCGGCACTCAGATCGGCGGCGGCGAAGTCATTGCCGTTGGGCGTGGACTTTGCCTTGTATTTGGACAGGTCGATGCGGACCGGGATATTCTTTTGCACGGGACCGACCAGCCAGCCGTCTTGGACCGCTTCTAGGTAACTGTAGTTGACGCTGCGGTGGTGGAAGAACTCGCCCAAGTTTTTGCGCTCGCCGATGTCGGGGGTGGCCGTGAAGCCGGCGCACTTGGCTTTGGGTTCGTAGCTGCCGTCTGGTGGGCGTTTCCAGTCTTCGGCTAGGCTGTGGGCGCCGTAGTGGAAATAGCATAACACGCGTTGCCATTGACTAGCCAAAGCCAGATGACATTCATCGGCCACCACGAGCCCGAAGTGAGAATCTGAGAACCCGGTGAGGCGGTTGACGCGCCCTAGGGTCTGCACGCTCGCAACGACCACAGGCGCAAACGGGCTGGCGTGTTCGTCACCCATTTCGATGTCAACATCAAGGCCGGTTTCGTTGCGGATGCGATCAGCGGTTTGACGCGTGAGGCGGTCCCGATTCTCCAGAACGAGCGTTTTAATTCCTTTTTTATTAAAGCGCAGAGCCATAGCAGCAAAGACAGTCGTTTTACCCGTGCCACCTGCCGCGACAACGAGTATCCTAGACTTGGATTCAAAGTCGCGTTCGATGGCTGCAAGCCACTCCGTCTGGTGATGATGGAGCGCGAACTTGTGTGCGACCTGCGGCGCATCATCCCAGTCGATTTCTAGGGTTTCGGTCATTAGTCGAGGTCCACGATTTGCCCCGCGGCTTGGCCTGCCTCTTTACCCGTATTTTGGCCGGTCGCGCATTGCGGCGAAAACCAAAGCGTCTCTTCGGCGCGTCCAGTGTTGCCATTTGACGAATAGCCGCGGTTCGCGGTCCACGTGTGCTTGGCCCATCCATACCCCAGCAGCGCATCGTGCTCAATGCCGCGACCGGCCAGCACAATCTTGAAATCGCCCATGCCTCCGCTCTTGACGCACCACTCGCGGACCGAGCTTGAAATGTTGCCCGTGGCGTCACCATAAACGTATTCAGTTGTATCGTATGGCGGATCAAGGAATACCGCCGTAAGCCCGTGCTTTTGGCATACGCTCGGAGTCAAGACGCGCTCCCATGAACCGCACGCGATGCGGACGCCCACAAGCCGGTCACGAAGCGACGCGAGCCAGCCATTGACGAACTCACACCGTTGCTCGTATTCGCCCTTCCCTGCATCCCCAAGGTGGGGGAGTTGGCGGTTGATGCCCGTCCCTGCATCCCCAAGGTGGGGGAGTTGGCGGTTGATGCCCGTCCCTGCATCCCCAAGGTGGGGGAGTTTGCGGTTGATGCCCATCCCTGCATTCCCAATGTGGGGGAGTTGGCGGCGCGCCCGTTTAACCCAGCCTCCGTCACGGGACCATGACCAAGGGCCATCGGCGCAGGACCATCCCGAGCCAATCCATTCATTAGCTCCGCGAATCCAGTAGGCCGCAAACTTGACATCGCAAAAATCGGGATCGCCAAGGCAGTCGCGGATGCGCGGTTCATTCTGGATGATGGTCCAATGCTGCGCTTCGGTGTTCACCTCGCAGACGGGACCGACCAAAAGCTCGGTCAGTTCATCGGGCCGCTGCGCAATCGCGCGCCATGCATTCACGAGTGAGCATGAAAAATCGTTGAGCGTTTCCGATCCTTTGAACGGTGTCGGGCGGTTGAGTAGGACCGCAGCAGAACCGGCGAACGGCTCAACGTAATTAGATACGTCGCCGAACGCGGCCCAGGCTACGTCGGCGATGGCGCGCTTTCCGCCAAAGTAAGGGAATGGAGCCTTGAGCGTTGTCATGCCGTTGGCGCCGCAGGCACAGGCATCACATTAAGCCCCAAAATTGCCCCAAGCACCAAGTCCCGGTCCGCCTCCGTGGCAAAGGCAACGCCGCCTCCCGGCAGTTGCAGGCGCATGAAGCGGCCGCGCAGGGCGGACCACGCTTCAATGCTGTTGTCCGGGCCGGGGCGCACGCTGACGCCTTTGCAGTTGTTGAGGGCGTCGGCGACGTTGGCGGGCCAGTCGGGCGGGATTTCTAGGGCGGTGACGGGAGGCTTGGACATAGTGGATTTACCAATACTTGGTTACGAAGTTCAATGTAGGCGCAGATTACGTTGCGCGCTTCAGCCGCGCTGCGGCAGACCTCTGCGCGATAGCCGAACTTGCGCACGTCCGCAATAAACTGCTCCTGCTCGGCGCTGACCTTGCCCGTTGCGGTCTTGAGTTCGATGAAAAGGCCGGCGCTGTTGTGGCCCGGTAGGCAAAGCATCAAATCTGCCGTGCCTGGGCGGAGTCCTTCCCGCTTCAAGAATACCATCGACAGCGGATCACGCCGACCGCCGTTAGGGATGCTGAACAGCAGCCGCTCCGGTATGCCGTAGGCTTTGCAGGCGACGGCCCACCACTTGATGAGCGCTTGTTGGGCCAAACTTTCCTCGTTGCCATGCTTCTTTTTCGGAGGCGGGATTGCGATGTTAGGTTCGCCCATGGCTCGGCGGGCGAGGGCTATTTCGCGGTCTGTGGTGTAGCGGGGCATGTTAGTTGGTTTCATTGCCACTAAGCACAAATACTAGGCGCGTCTTGGTGCGCCCGTCAGCGAGGACGGCTGTGCCTCCATCGTCATCTGAAATCTCAATCACACGGAGACCGCTGCCCTCAACCTGAAGAATCATGCAGCCATCGGATTCGAGTGGGTGCGTGAACGTCGCCTTGTCTATGCATACCGAGCGACGGCCTGCGCCCATAGCGATGAGTTCAGCCGTGTGCTTGTGGAGTTGATTGACGGTCATTGTGAGAATTGAACGAGGTTACGAACGCCCTGCGTCGCCAGCGGTGCCAGCGTGCTCTCGAAAACTGACTGCGCGCTCACGCCGCTTTTACTCGTCTTCGGCACTCCCATGCTCCGCGCAATCTCATCCTTCAGCGCCGTCATGCTGGGCTTGGTGACGCGGGCAATCTGTTCGTCCTCGGGCAGCAGTTCCCGCATGGCCCGGAAGAACGCCTGCGGGTCGTTCACGGTCCACGATCCCCGCGTCACGGTCCGCGTAATCACGGTCCCGTCTGCGGCGACCAACTGCGGGTTACGGTCAAGGCGGTCGTTGAGCATCGCCTTGGCGTCCTCGGTCGGCTTGGCCAGTTCCTTCGCCCCGATGGCGAACTCGGCAAGCGTGGCGTCGTCGGGCTCGGCTTTGAGCGCGGCCAGCGTTTCCTCTGTCATGGTCAGTCTCATAAGTTTTTGTTTGGCGCGAATTGCGGGGCAGGAGCAGCCTACGCAAAATTTACAGCCTTTGATGGTGGTGTTTAGTTCGGTCGGTTTGCTGATGGCGTCAGCGATGCGGGCGGACAACGTGGCGGTCGCCGCGTCAAGGTCCGTGATGGTCACGACGCTGACACGCTCGTAGCCTTCGTCTTCGTCATTGCGCGGCTGCACGATGTAGAACGTGACCGACAGCAGTCCGGGGTAGGCGCGTTTGAGCAGGACACAGTAGCCAAGGATTTGCCAGTTACTATCGGCGCAGTCAACGGGATCGTAGCCGGTTTTTAAGTCCCAGCCGATGGCGTGCGTGGCGTCCGGTGACAGGGCCAGGCAATCAATATGCCCCGACAGGATAAAGCCATCATAGGGCACTTCCCGCAGGACCGGCTTACCGTCGATCCACAAGACCTGCGTGATGGTGCGCGGCTCTTCGGGCTCGAAGAAGTAGGCCAGCGCCGCCTCGCACTCTAGGCTGTAATCGGCCGGCACGGTCTCCATGACGTGGCGCACGTAGTAGTCGCTGATCCAAACGCTATGCGGAAAGAAGCCGCGCGGTTGCGGGCCGATGTCACCAATTGCGCCCATCTCAGCTTTGATGCGCTGGGCGCTCAACCAATGGCAGAGCGTGCCTTCGTCACCATCGTCGCCGTCACGCGGCTTCACGATGGCGTTGACGGTGAGTGAGCCGGGGCAGGAGAGCACTCTATCCAGAGATGACGCGCGAATTGCTGGGGTCATTTTAGGCGAAGCGGAACGGTGCCCGCGTAGGTTTCGGGAGCGTCCCACTTGATGACGATTTTATGATATGGGCCGACGTGTTCGCGCACAGCATCCTCAACCGCTTCAATCGCGGCCTCTTTGGAAAACGCCTTGATCGGCGTAACTGCTGGAAGCTCCGAGCATGTCAGATACCATGATACGCGGTTATCGGACACTTGGCTTATTTCGGACGAGGCATCAAACACGTAACCGAAATCCGTGTTGCGCACCGCATAGCGCAGCAGACCGGACTTGATGTAGCCGCACACGCGGGCGAACTGCATGTTGCAAATCCACGACGGATGGTAGGCGCGAGGCTTACCGTATCCGCTACGTGTGCTGGACCCGAAGTAAACCCAACGGCCTTGCTCGTTGCACGACAGAAGTTCGGCGGCGGTGCCGATGACATTGCCGGGCGTAAACTTTGGTTGGCGGCGTTTAGAGATCATCAGAACGTCCTCCCCGTGCTCACTGCCGTCTCCTCAACCGTGAACTCGCACCCTGGCACCACAGGCAGCGGTTGCCCCTTCTTCCAGCCCGTGCAGTAAGTTGCCGCAATGGCCTTCTCGTTCGCGGTTCGGACCACAAACACGTCCGGCACCTTGGCTACGTCCACGACGCGCAGCACCAGCCTTGTCCGCATCGTGATCCCGACAGGCTTGGCAACGACCGCAGCCGGCGAATATCGCACCGCCTCAATCGCCTTCTCTGTCTCCGTCTTCGGCGCAGGTTCGTCCGGGCAATCGTCACCCATATCAAAAGCCTCGGCGGGCGGTGGCGTATTGGCCTGGCGTGCCGCAGCAGCCGCAGCCTCACGCTCCGCCAGCACACGCGCAGCCTGTTTGGCAAGCTCCGCAGCCTTGGCGGCGGCAGCGGCCTCCTCCGCAGCCCTGACGGCCTCTAATCGGCGCAATTCGGCCTGCCGTGCGGCCTCCGCGATTGCGGCCAACCGCTGTTGCTCAATGGCAAAGTCGGTCAGCGCCTTCTTGATCACAGCCTTCGCCGTGTCGATGCGGAGCGCCACGGGCCGGGCGGCGGCGTCAATCTCTGCGCCTTTGTCAATGAACGGCTGTTTGAGCTTCTTCCGCTCCTTCTCCAGCGCGGCACCGGCTCCGGTCAACCGCACTTGCAGATCGGCGGCAAGTTGCTGGGTCGCTGCGTCGGTGATCTTGAGGACTGCAACTTGCCCCTCCACGGTTGCCAGCGTGGAGAGGAACTTGCGGTCGGCCAAGACCAGCGGGAGGGCGGGTGTGATGGCGGGGAGGATTAGTTCGAGGTCGGTCATGGCTTGGGTGCGTGGATGGGTGGATACGTCTCCAGCCTCTCCAACGCTGAGTTGATCTTTTCGGCTATGGTGCTGGCGTAGTCGGTAACGTTGTAGGCGTCGCCGTTGCGGAGCGTGATTTGCGAACGGTTGTCGCTGCTGCGTTCGCCGCAAATGTCGCAGATGGACATGACATCGCTGGGGTTAATCCAAACTTCTGTGAAGCCGTGATGCGGGCGGCGGTCTTGGGTGAATTTGATCATCCCAAATCCACCGCGGACTCATCCGCTGGCGCCTCCGAAACGTCCACGACGCGAACCAGCACCTTGCCGAGCCCCTTGGCGAACTTGCCGAGCAGCTTGACCGCAACGCGGTTGCCGGGCGTCCACGCCTTGATCGGCACCACGTTCACGTCCTTATCGTTGATGTCGCGGTCGGCGACGCCGCCGACGTTGTGGTAGATCGTGCCCTTGAACTCGCCGTCAATTTCAACGCAGGCGCCGGCTGCGGGGATTTTGTTCGTAATCAGCACCATGCCCTTGCTGGCGGTCACGGTGCAGACGGCGGTGATTTCTTCGCCGTCGTCGAGCGTGGTGCGGGGGGCTTTGGACGCAGCCGCAGCAACCGGGGTCGCAGCCTCAATCGTGGCCGCTTTCTTGGCTTCCTCATACTTGGCTGCAATCGGCGTGGCGACGGGCTCGGGCTGCTTGGTAACGGGGGCAGGCGTGGGCTCCACCACGGTAGCGACCGCCTCAATGACCGGCTCGGCCTTGGGCTTGTCGGCATTTTCCACGACGGCAGCAGCGCCCTTCTTGGCGCGGGGCGGCGGAATCAGGCGTTGCGCGACGGGCTCGGGCACAACCTCGGCGGTGCCGGTTACGTTCTCCATTACAGTCACGTCATCGGGAATCTCGTCCGCTGCCGTCACCCCCAACATCAACTCGGGCATGTGACGCCGAGCCCAGATGCGGGCGCCGATATAGCACATTTGCTGATCGGGGTTCTTTTGCATTTGGCCGTTCTTGTTGATGGCGCACGCTTGGCTGTAGGTCAGGTCGATGGTCAGCGCCTCGGCCTCACCACGGATGGTGCCGGCGACGACAAGCAGGCGTTGCGCTCCGGTGCCGCTGAACGTGTAGGACAGGCGTTTGCTGAGATTGGCGCGGGTGTTGATGACTGCGGCGACGAGCTGGCCCTCATACATCAGCTTGCCGCTGATAACTGAGGTTTTGTCGGCGACGGCGAATGGGTCCATGCCCCACTTGGCCGCTTGCATGACGACGCGCAGGCAGTCGGAAGGGCTTTGCTGGAGGTGGGCCGGGATCAGTTTGGCCTTGCTCATCTGGAGCGAGAAATCGTTCGCTTCGGACAGCGTGGCGATGTTGAAGAGGGGCGCCGTGGCGTTGCCCTGATGGATGGCGAGTTGGTTATTTTCGGACATGATGGTTTTGGTTAAGCTAACGATTCAATCAAACGAAAGGGTTGTGTCGGTCGGCTCCGCAGGAAGCGGATTCATCGCAAAGTAAACAGCCGCGCACGCGTTCGTGTCGGCGCTGGCATCGTGGGCGCCGTCGAAGCCGCGCCCAAGAAAGTGCTGGTGGGCCTCGATCAGCTTTGGCCACTTGTATTCGCCCGCCCGGTAGGGGCTGGGGATTTTGAGGATGTTTGTGGACGCCTCCATCGTGCAGTGACGCTCGCAGCCCATGAACAGGGCCAAGAAGTCGGCGTTCTTGAGGCGGCACAGTTCGCTGTGAATGAGCAGACTATCAAACGCCATGTTGTGAGCCACGATGAGCCGCGAACGCTTGATGAGTTGGCAAAGCACGCCCAGTGCCGTGCCGATCTTGAGGCCGTAGGCGTCGGCTTGTTCGGTGCTGATGCCGTGGATAGCTGCGGCGTCGGCGGGAATCGTAAAGCCTTCGGGCTTGATGAGTGTGTTGAACTCGGCCACCACGCAGCGGTCCGTGTCGTAGAGGATGGCGGCAAGCTGGACGATCCGCGGCTGGTCAGGATGGTCGGGCGGTGCCTTGTGGAGCGCCTTGCCCGTGGTTTCCGTGTCGAGGAAAAGCCATGGGCCGGTGTGTTGCTGGTTAAAAATGCTCATGCGATGGGGCGTTTGTAGCTGCCAAACTGCTCAACCGCCATGACGCACGCGCCGACTACGTGCCCCTGTGAGCGGAGCGCCGGACAGCGCTTGTCCACGTTGCGCTTGATAGCGGCGAGCTGGCGTTTCGTGACGTAACAGAAAAGGGCGACCCGGCCCTTGGGGTTGGTGTGCCGCTTGGCTTTGGCGGGCTTGGTCTTGTTGGCCATGGAGGGAATAGTTGGAGGAATATTACAGTCTCGTCAAGCGGGAAGCTGCAATAATTGGTTATTTTTGTGTTGGGCGTGTTATTTGTGCGTAAGCTGATCCCAGCGCTCGCAGCCGGCGCCGTAGCTTCCGCCGACGCCCTCGAAGCGGACGCCGGTCTGAACATCGACGATTATCACGCCAGGTCGGTATTCTTTCGGCTGGGGCTGGAGCGCCCAGCCGCACGGCTTGTTTACCCAGAATGAGACGTAGCCGGCATGACCTCCAATGTCGGAAGCGTCGCCGAAAATATCCCACTCGGCCATGTAGGCGAGGGCGTGTTCCCGCGTTGGTAGCGTTAGTGTTTTCATGGCTTTTACTGGTCGGATGGCCGGCACCCCGAGCAGGCCGCGGAGATCACGAGGTAAAGGATGGCGATGACGATGGATAGAAGGGCGATCATTGTGTTTTTGTGGTTACTGTGTCGGTTACTGTGCTCTGGGCTGCAAAGGCGCCGGCGTAGGAGCCGCCGCCTGATAAAGATTCCAAACCCGCTCCCCGTAATCCATGGCCCCTCCACCACGCTTGGCGCGCTCCACGAAGCCAACGAAGCCGAAGCGCCAGCAGCAGGCCAGCGTGTAGGCGTTCACGGGATAATCGTGTGTGCGGAGCGTTCTACTAAGCCATGCGATGTGTCGGTCGGCCACGTCGCGGGCGTAGACGGGGAGGCTGGCGAAGGCATAAGCGCGGTGTGTGTAGTCGCGCCATGTGGCGGGCTGGATGGCGTAGGCGCCGCCTGGTTCTTGCCAGCGGTGGCCTTCGACCTGTGTGATGGCGTCGAGAAAGCGGGCGTTATCAAAGGATGCGAGCGGGGCGCTGGCCTGTGCCATGATTGTGATGATCATGCGGCCTCCCCGTGTTTAGGGCTCAGGGCCGGCGCCACCTTAAGCGCCATCGGAAGCAGCAGCGCCGCGCGCAAAGCCGCGTGCCTGTAGACCCAGCCGCTCTGCCGCCGGATGCCGTCAAAGCCTGCGTCAAATAAACACCGCCACTTGCGACCCCGGCTGGGTGTGAAATACCAGACGCCGCGCACGGTGCCTTCGCGGCAACCAACCGACTTGGCGAGGCGTGAGGCGCGGCCTAGGGTTTCGCGGCTGATCTCGGTCTGCAAGGCCACGCGCAGCTCGTTTGTGGGTGGGTAGGGCAACGCCGCATAGGTTTGAGTTGGTGTGTTCATTTTCTCTCCAAGTCGTGGATGTAATCTTTGAGCGCGTCGTTGCGATCCAGCGCCGATTGAAGTGCGCGTTGAGCCTTGGCAAGCTCGGCGGAGGCGTGCGCAAGCTGTATTTCAAGCTCGGTCGTTTCTACTGTGAAGTAGACGCCGCCTCCGGGTGTGTGCTGTATCTCGGTCACGTTGGTTTCGGCCAGGCCGTGGGCGTGGATGCGGGAGAGGTCGGAATTTAACTGTGCTAGGGTGAGGTTCATGAATTTTATTGGCCGTGAATGGGCGTTAGCTGTTATCTTTCTGCCACCAGTAAACGGCGGCCGGTTTAACTTTTACTTTGGATGAGGGCGAACGGCGGGGCCGGCGCGCTAACTTGGCGCAAGCCTGCGAATGGGTGATGCGTTCTTGGCGGGCGATCTTGTCGGCCAGGGCGTGGAGTTGGTGGGAGGTCATGGCGGGTTAGTGTGTGGCATACCCGCACCCCACGAACTTGCCGCGGGCGTCAAAGATGCGGCCGTATTGGTCAATCTGACCTTGCGGGTGAGCTTTGAAACGCAGCTTTGACGAGTATTTGCGCGGCTTGGATTGGCGGGCAGTGGATTTGGTTTTCATGGTGATTAGTAGCGGGCCGCGACATGATCGACGCCGCACACGTAAACGTGAAAGTGAGCCGTGCCGGCTGGCGGGCGATAGGTGCGGAGATCGACCAGCGCCACGTGCTTCATTTCTTTGCGCGAGGCGACCCAGTTGAACACGCGATCAGTATTCACCTCGGGAGCGCACGCCCACGCACAGCGAGACGTGCCGCCGCGAGCGCCGCCCCATCCGCTCATTGCGCTATCGCGGGCGACGATGGCCCAGATGTGCGTGTCTCGCGCTGTTCGGGCGTGCGGTTGTCCTTTGTGGTGCAACCGGGCGCACCCGCGAATCTCGGGCGTGATTTTCACGCCAAAGGCGCGCAGCAGGGCGTGCGTGGGCGCCGTGGTGAATACCTCGACTCCGTTGAGCGGGTTGCGGGTGAAAGTGTGGGCGGTGCTCATTTAGCGCCTCCTTTTGTGCTGCGCGTGCTGCGCGTGGCCTTCGGAATGAAGGCGTGAACGTATTCCCCCGTAGCGAGCTGGCCGGTGGCCTTGGCATCGGCCCAGGGGCCAAACTCAGGCGTCCCATATTGCTTGGCATCCTCGGCGCAGAATTTGGCGCAGAGCAGGCGGACGGCTTCAACGTGTGCGGCCTCGCCCGATAGGTGGTGGATTGAAACGGTGAGCGAACCGCGGGCGCACGTTGCTTTAATACGGTGCGGGCGTGTGTTGGTTGCGGGCAGGTCTTTGGATATTATGGCTTGCATGTTATTTTGGGCCGTGAGGCGTTTTGATTGTGTGGCGTTTGTGTTAATTTGCCGCGTGTGCGGCGGGTTAAGATTGGGCGCGGGCAATGGCGGCGCGAGCTGCCAGCGTGGCCGATTCAATTTCGAGGCGCTCAGCTTCGCTCGGAAGCGCGCCGATGCCGTGGCATGAATTGCAGGTGACTAGCGCGCGGTGCGCGGATTCGAGAGCGGCAAGCAAATCGGGAGCGGCTGTTAGCAGCGCCACGTTTGCCGCGATTTCGTCGCGCCGGATGCTTTGCGGGTCACTGTAGACCACGCAAACGGTGAGTTCGGGCGTGCCGATGTGAATCTCTGCCAGGTTGGCAGCTGAGAAGGCGGAGCGTGTGGCCGTGAATGGGCCGGGCGTGTGTTCACAGCCAAGCGAAGTATGCTGGGCGTGTGGCGTGTGTGCTTGCGTAGCGTGTGGCGTGTGTGTGGTGGGCGTTGTCATAGGATTAGGAATGGGCGTTTGTGGTTACAGCTTATGCTTGGCAAAGATTTTCGCCTGCGGCGGATATTGTGTGAGTCTGCCGTCTGGAAGCGTGCGCTCGCGTTGCGTTTCAAACTCGCGCGAAGTTTTGACAGAGACGCGCGATCCGTCCGGTTTTTCGTAAAGGTTGCGAAAGACGGCGAAGCCGCCGTGTGTTCCAACTAGCTGATTTTCGGCAATTAGTTTCATAAGTGCGAAGCGGGCGTTTGTGTGTGCTGTTAGGTGTTGGCTTTAACGGCCGCGTTATAGTCTGCCAAAAGTTCAGCCTTAACGCTGGCCAGCGTGGCGCCTGACACTGAGGCAATAAAGGCGTCGTCATAGGTGGCCACGCCTTTGCGCCGAAGGAAGGCGCCCATCATGAAAGCCGTGGCTCGGCTGTCAGCATCGGCGCACATCGCGCGCTGGCCTTCGGGCGTGGCATTGAATTGGCGAGTGTGGAGTGGAGCAGTCATGGGTGAAATGTTAGGCGGGAAATTCCCAGTTGAGTGATTCCCAGTTTTTCGGAAGAGGCAGCAGGCCGTCATGCGTGGCGCGCAAGCCGAAGCCGTTAGTCTCAACGGTTTCAATCATGCCTTCGGCCGCATACTTTTCCGATGCGTTGAGCAATTCATGGATCGGTGCGCCTGTCCGGTCACATGCGAGAACATCGGCGCAGTGTGGGACGCGAATGCGTTTCCGCCTGGCAAGGAATCGGTGGAAGTTGCCGGTGGGAATTGGCGCGAGCGTGTTAGGCGTAATGGTCATAGGTGTTGGCTGTTAGCTGGGGCTGGGAATGGGTGTAAAGTTTTGGGCCGGTCTGTTAGTTGCCAGCGCCGATCGGCCCGCGCGTCTCCTCAATTTCATAGGCCAGCATAGAAATTTCATCCAAGCACGACTCCGCCCACTCGCCTACGTTGTCAGGAAACAAGTCCGCGTTCTCTCCGGTGCGGCCGGTGCGCGTAGCGTAGGCCCTGGACTCAGCACAGGCGCCCAAAAAACCAAGCAAGGCGCCGAACTGACACTGAAGCATTGATTCGGGTG
>Ga0070748_1000352_pt1 | contig 23013 bp, 24 predicted proteins | sample VirMetDEL_Nov_12_FD_77015 | JGI IMG/M metagenome (GOLD analysis project Ga0070748, IMG submission 77015) | Aqueous microbial communities from the Delaware River and Bay under freshwater to marine salinity gradient to study organic matter... | ecosystem: Environmental > Aquatic > Marine > Coastal... | reverse complement strand
TTTGTTGTGATACTATCCAGTAACCCATCAAGGTCTTCTTTAGTAGTAAAGGTACAAAGTAATCTATTATTCAAATCTATTGTATTTGTGAGTGACGATTCATGAAAATCGTCTACTGTATACGTATGTGGAGGGTTATGTAAAGTCATATGTTGTTCCATAATTGAATTTTGTCTGTAATTTGTGTTTTTTAAAAATTTCTTGTATTTTTTTTATTGTTTCTTTATCATTTTTATCTAGGTCAAACAAAAAACTATCATAGGTGTAAAGTATTAATTTTGTTTTACACCCTTTCAATAACTTAAATATTTCCCATAATATACGAACATTTGTTGCCGTTTCCAAGTTTTGTAGAATATAATTCAACAACTTTTGAGGTTTCATATCTTCCAACACATCCTTCCTATATATATGCTTTGAAATAGGACATTCCACGTATCCATCATTTTGGAACCGAGCCCACAAATCATCAGTATATACTTGTACCTTCTTAAAGAACTCCAGGTCCTTGTATTGTTCAAAAACTCCTCCGTATAGTTGCTTAAATGTTAATTCCTTGGATTTTTGGTAATCCACTTTGTACATATCTGCAAAGTTTTGATGGATGTCTCCATCACCAAAATCATAATCCACCAAATGAGACAAAAGAGTAGGATGATAGGCACTAATATCCAACTCAAATAAAAGATCATTGCTTGGGATAAAGCATTTTCTGTCTCCGTTTTCTTTGTTAATCGCTGCATAATTTACTCCTTTATATCTGTTTGAGGGTCTTGTTGTGAGAGTTTTGAAATTGAATTGTCCGTAGACGTAATCGGAATCGACATCATGAAAACGCGATTCGAATTCTTTTCTATCAATTCGTATACCACTTCGTTCGATGGCGTTGAATACCACTGTGGCTCTATTGTTGTAAAAGTCGTTGATTGGTTCATTTATTCTTGGTTTTAGGGTTTCAAATGTTTTTTCGCAATACTCATAGTGTTTAACAATGGGTATAATACGGTTTATATCTTTTTTATTTGGGTATTTGTGGTAAAAGTAGTTGTGAGTCTGGGTATAGTTTTGTATATACGGAGGTTGGGTGAGTGTTATGTCATAAAGACCTTTAAGAATAAAATAGTGTAAGAATTCTTTTTTATCTCTAACGTATATGTTTTTGAATGTGTTTAATACGCGTACTATACTGTCAATATCCACGGATAACGTTTCACTATGGGAGTGTGTCATCATAAATCCTTTTGTTGATTTTAACGGTCGGATATAAATTGAACAAATGGAATTTTCTACGGGATGAACCGTATTTGATAGAGGAACTATCTCTACAAATACATCCTCGTATTTGATTCTTTCTAGGGTTTTGACTTGTTCTTCGGTTTCTACTAACCAGTACATAACTTTTATTTTGTTGTGAATATAAAAAAGCTCCCGATGGGAGCCAAATTATTTTACTTTTTACTTATTGGGGTTTGTAGAATTTTGTGTAATTTTCTCTTAAAAATTCTTTTAATCCTCTTCTTTTGGATCTTTGTTCTTGTATTAGAACTAAATTTTTATTAGTACTCTCAACTTGAGATTCTTCACCCGTTATATACCATACAAGAGAAAATGTAACATATAACTCATAAGCCCAATTTGAATTTTTAGATGATAATTTATCGTATGATTTTTTATCTAATTCAAGGTATGAGTTTTCGTTTGCCTTTACACAAAAATATCTTTTAAAATTTCCAACTTTGTAATCGTTTTCTGCAGGTTTTGGGTAAGATTGGGTAGGGACTAATCTATCTCCTAGATTTGGGAATTGCTGACGTAAATAAGCTTCATCAACTATAGAAATACTATTAAATTTTTGAGGTGTTAAGATTTGTAGGCGGTCATCATCACTATCTACTGAAGGGAATATTTCTGTAGTAGGTTTATCTTCTGGGGTTTTACCTGTGAAATATTTACTGGTATATAGTTTATGGTAAAATCCTATATAATCCTCCCCATCTAGAGTGATGTATTCCTCCCCACTTGTAAATAGGTTTGTTATAATTTTATTTTTTGGAAAATACATATAATTTGTTTTATGTTTTTATTTATTACCTAAATGCTCCCAATGCCATGCCTCCCAAGATTCAGGTTTTCCTGATTTAGACCAAATTCTTGTAAATCCGTACTTCCCAGCATTCTTTTTTAACCATTTATATTCTTTCATAGATGGGGTTAATGCTCGAAGTTTTTTATTTGCAAAATCTATAGCCCTTCCAAACCCATGATTTGATCTTCCTGGATATGCTGCGTTATTGGGTTTTCCTTTTGATTCCCACTGTTTTCTAACTCTAACCTGGTCTTGGTAGAGTCGATATGCTGAGTTTATGTATAGTTGTTCTCCGGGGTTGTCGGTTTCATAAGCTTTTAGCATTTTTTCTAGTTTAACCATTATAAAATCTAATAATCTTATTTGCCCCCCATCGGAAGTAATTGAGCCTTTATATTTTTGGGTATTTTGAAGTTGGGTTAACTTATTATCTGGGATTTCACCATTAGTGTAGACTACCCCATTAATATTTTGTTTTTTAATTCTACTAAGTTTGTAACCTCCTGCGGCAATTCTTAAAACACCCCCACCTGGTTCTGTTTTTCCCTTATATGTTTTCATCCAAAATGGGGGATCTTCCCCATATATTAATTCGGTAATAGAGACATATGGTACTTCTCCAACTTTTATATTTGTATGATCATATATAAATTTTGGTTGGCAGAAAGTTTCTACTTGGGTTGACCAACCATTTGTATCTACTTTATGACTTAAACTCTTTATGGTTAGTTGGATTTGTTCTGGGTTATAACTCGCAGGTAATACTTTACCATCAATCTCAAATGAATCATATATTCTCATACCACTTAAACCATCCATAGTTAATTTTAAATTAAATGGGAGGAACATTGGGGGTGGGGCTAAACTTTTTTTAGTTAGTTCTCCTGATACAAGATTGGAAATGGAAGAATTTAAACTTTTTAAAGATGATAAGGTTTCAGAATCCGCATTATAGTTAACATACACCGATGTAAAAACTTCTAAGGTTTTAGGGGTCCAAATATTCCCCCAAGTTTGAGGTTCAGGTGGATTACTACCTGTAGATGGGGTATCGTTTTTTATACTACCATTATCATTTTTTTCAGGTATCATCCTATCAATTAACCCTTTATTGTATGTTGAAAATGACAAACCATTAGATTGTGAATTTAACCCATTATTCTGAGCACCTACTGATATTTGTGTTGCATAATTGTCTGAAAGTTCTGAATCTAGTGATAAATCTCTTACAAAAGATCCTTCGGTTTTTGTTACCCCAAATGTATTAATTATAGTTACGTTGGAAGTTGTTTTTCCAATGGGGGTTTCAGAAACTATTTCTATTTTGTTTGTTTCTTTATTATGGAGAATTTTAAAGTTATTTAGATTATTTAAATTATTATCTATATCTTTTAAAACATCTTTTAGAAAGTCTAAGATTGGAAGACCTGTGTTATTTGATCCTACAGATTCAACAAATTTTGTTGATAGGTAATCAGTGTGTAGAAAAACATAAGCTAATCTACCTTTATTAGTATCACCACTAACTAAGAATGGGGAAGATTCTAGAATAGAAGGATCATTAAATGATATTCCTTTATTTTTGTTTGTGGATGGTTTTATTAAGGGTTTTGAATCGCCTATAATATTAATTGGGAGTTGTTTATAAGGTACTAAAACCTTAGTTGGGTCAGAAGAAAAAAGACCAGAGTATTTTTTAATATAGTTGTTGTCCTCCTTCATATTAGTAAAGTTAAAGTCAAATTGGAGGATTGGTATACCCTTAGAATATTGATTGCAATATTGTTGAATAATAGATAATAAGACACCAAAACTTATATAAGTTCCTGGGTCATGTTCTTTATTACCTGTAATGATACCTAGTACTCCTTTAGGGATTGTAACATTATAATCTTTAGAGATTGTATTCCCTACAGTATAAGGATAAGGTGTGGGTGAGGTGTAGGAGGAAATAGTATCGTCTTGGGTTGTTTTCTGTTTTATTTTTTCTTTCATTTCTTCTTTAATCCTACGTAATTCATAGGTAAATGCAGAAGTTAGAGAGTTTTGAATTGTTGGACTTTCACTAAGGGTAAAGGTATTTTTTATATAATCTTTTTTATCTATTTTAAAAACATCAGCCCCAACCCCATTATCTCTTAATTTTACGTAGTATACAAACCCATTCCTTCCATCTTCCACAAAACTACTTCTAAATGTTCCAGTTATTCCTGTGTTTAGTTGGAGATCTTTTCTAGTAGTAGGTATAAATGGGTTATCTTCTTGGTTGAAGACTTTTAATGAATTCTTTATTGAAAGGGTATCTGAGTTTAATAAATTGTCATCACCCTGGATTGGTATTTTAGGTGGGGTAACATCCATCTTTAGTGAACTAATCACATCCCCTAAACCTATTAAATTTACTGTGATATTATAACTACCATCACTATTAAATTTCCAATTAAATTTAGTTATTTTAGCATAAAATGCTTCGTAATTACCATCCCATTTTTCTTTTTCAACCTGTATTAAATCTAATAAATTATAAAATCCTTGTTTTTCTTTAGGGTTATATAGATTTGAGAATGGTTCTGTTTCATAGCTATAATCCCCCTGGCCTGCGTATTGCACTTTCCCCTCATTATCTTTAAATACTGAGTGGCCAAATTCTAAAAGTACAGTATATCCTGGTCTTTGGAATAGAATATCTACCATTTGGAATTGTTCAGGAGAAAAACATTTTATTTGGATTGAGGCTTGAGCTAAAGCTCCATCATTTTTATATGAAAAATCTACACTTTCTATACCAGGCATAGGAACATATCCCCTACTATTATCTCTATTTAAATCCTTATAACCAAAACCATAAGCTGATTTTAGGGGAGTTTTATTAATTCCAGTTGGCATGTTTTCAACCCCCCCTTTTTCAGTATTAACACCACCAAACAGAACAAAGTTTTTTGCTAATTTATCTCCAACATATTCAAAACCATCAAATAAATCTTTAACCTGTTCCAAAACAGATTTACCTGGGAGAGATGTATCTCCGGCTGTTATATCTACTGAACTGGCTAGTCTAATCCAAGGGGATTGACTATTGTAAACTTTAAGTGTTTTTGAGGTCAATGAAGGACCACCCAAAGATTTTTGGCGAATTTTTACCTGTTTGTCAACATAATCGCTGAAGCTTTTTCCTAATAATGCCATTCTTATAACTCATTTAAAAATTTGTAATTTCTTAATATTTCATTCAAATCTGTTGGGATTCGTATTTGTGATCCTTCTGTTAAGAAGAGTGAACCGAAATTTACTTCATCGGGGTTTGCTGCTGCTATAATCCAATATAAAGTTGAATCACCGTAAAATTGGTTTGCCATTAAATCTAAACGATCTCCAAAGTTTGTAATAACTTGAATGTCATCTGAACTTAGGGGGATTTCAGGGTATTTGTTTGTTAACTTATACCTTAAACCTAAAGTTCTTAGGTTTTGGGTTTGATTTATTGTTTCCCCTATATTAGCGTATCTTTTCATTTATAAATTTTATTAGGGATTAAAAAGTGTACCACCATCTGATAGATCATCATCAAATGAATTAAAAGGGGTTTTTGGGATATTACTTACTGGGGATGGTAATGTAATAGGTTTTGATTGTATTTTATCTAATTTTCCAATTCTATAAGGTTCTTCTCTTGTTTGAGAATATGAAATATCTTTCTCATTAGTACCGTTAGCTAAAGCAATAAACCTTGTATCCCTTTGGTTGTAAGGTTTTGCTTTTCTTGGTAAGAAGTCATGGATAGGAGTAAAACTTAACCCCGATACTTTAATCATATGTGGTAATTCTTTAACATTATTGTCAAACCCACCAGCATCTCCTATACCAATTTCCCAAGTTGATTCTTGTGGAACTGTATAAGTTAATGATCTTATAAATCCTAATTGTTTAAATAAATAACCACCCATAGTTAAATATACCAAGTTTCCTTGCATAAACCCACCTGTACTATAAGATGGAGCAAGTGAAGATGCTAGAAAGTTTAGTTTTTCATACATTGGTATTAGTTCTGCTTTAGATTGAGCATATACAGTAAATGACATATTAATTGAACGGTCAAATCCCTGATAGTTGTGGAATTTGTCCCCTCTACCAACATATTGGGTATCTCCCCAATTTGAGGTATATGAATCATCAAATGAATCTATAAATGATCTAAAGTGCATAAAATCAGCTTTTTTAGTATCATTGTTTTGTAAAACTCCTATACTAAATTTAACTAAATCATTTTTATCCCCTAAATGGTTAGCTATTTCAGCTTCATACATACCACTAGCGTTTATTTTATCTACTAATCTCCCCCCAGTTGTATAACTGTATACGTTTTGAGACTTTCCTGGGTCTCCTAGATTAACTCTTTCTTCTATATTTTTTCCCTCCCCAGTTTTATAACTTGGAGATGAAGATATTATGGTAGAATATGTACTATTACCTAATAAATCTCTTCTAAAATCTTGAATTGAAGGATTTCCTGTGGGTTTATTTGTATTATCAGGAGTAGATTCTATTTGTTCTTTACTCCAAGATTTATAATTTCCTATTTTTGTACCTACCTCCCAGGTTCGTTTCCCTGAATTTCTGGTTGAGTTTGTAGCAAATTTTAATCTTGTTTTTCCTATACCTAATATAGAGCCTGGGCCACCACCATATTCCATGAAAGTAGGTTCACTAGTGTTTCTACCATTTGGGAATAAGGTGAATTTATTACCTATTTTTACTTCTTCAAAAGATGTGTCTGAGAGTGAAGTTAATCTATTAAATTTTTCTCCTGTATTTATTTTATTTGTTATATAATCATAATACTTAGGTACAGATAAACCTGGGTCTTTTGAGGATGCAGATAGTCCTGTTGGATCTAATCCTAATAAATTTAAATGTCCACCCGCAAAACCTGAGGCTGCTTGACCTAAAGTACTTAAGGGAGTATAAATGGCACCCGCTGTTGTAGATGCTTCTGTTTTAACAGCTGTTCTAGATAATAAATTTTCCTTTGCAGTAAAAAATAAACCACTAGGATCCTTTAGATCAAAAAACATTTGAGTTAACCTACTAACATCTTTAGCAGCATTTAAAGGAGCAGATAATCCCCCCCTTAACAAAAAATCCTCTGTTGAAGGTATTCCCTGTTTATCATCATCTGGGATTTGGGTTTGGATATAAGGTTGATTACTAGAACCACCTTGAGGTCTATCATTCCCAAACTTTAATGATTTTAAGTCTGTTTTTAGGTCAATTAAAGGCATATATTAAAATGTTCTACCTTCTGGTGTGTTGTTTCTGTAGTTATTTCCCGGTACTCTACCGTCTAAATCCAATTTAGATGGGGCAGGCTTACCAGGTAGTGTAGGGTTACCGTTAATTGAGTATTCATTGTGTACTTTGGATAACTTAAAGTTAGGTACAGTTGCAGTTCCACCATTTAAATTTGATAGGGGTGAACCTGTTGATGATAATTTATTTTTTAAAGCCATAATATTATGTTTGTTTTATTATAAATATTAACCTAATGTAGAAAGTGATTGTTGTACTTTCTTATTTAGGATAGTTCCGTCTATTTCTATGTTTGTGTCCTTTTGAAGTATTTGCATTAGGATACTGTTTTGTTTTCTTAATTCTGATATAACCCCTGATTGGTTGTTTCCACCTCCTGGTTGGTTCATTCTATCAATAGCACCTGGAGCTACTACTACATCATCATTTGGGGAAATTTCGAATAATCCTCCTTCTTTAGTTGATATTTGAGTTGAACCATCGGCGCCAAAAGCACCATCACCTATGGATTTAGCTGATGATATAGCTCCCATAAGAGCTCCTACCCCAATACCAGCTGAGATTATCCCTAAGGGACCAAATTTTGCATTACCTGCAAAGATTTGTGCAACTGCGGTTATTAGACTCTTTGCAGCTATGGCTGTTAGAGCTACCTTTAAACCAAACATAGCTGCTTTAGATTGGGTAATGTATCCTACTAAACTGGCAAACCCCTCAAATAAAGGTAAAACTACACTACCCACTTGGACAAATATTTCTTTCATCTTATCCACACTGGCCGTGAGGGTTTCTTGGGCTGAGGCCTGGTTTTTTAAATCTTCTATACTAGTTTTGGCTAGTTTTTCTTTAATTTGAGCTTGGGTTAAGCCTTGGGCTTCTAATTGTTTTACTTGTTTTTCTCTAAGTGCATAATCCTCTTTACTAACATTACCTATTTGTTCTTGAAGTAGTAAGGTTCTTGCCAAGTCTTCTCGGTTCATACCTACAGCTTTAGCTAATGCTTCTTGTTGGATTCGATTTAAGGTTGTGAATTCTGCTGATGAGCCCATCTGTGTTGCTATTTCAGAAGCAACTCCAGCTATGTCATTATTTAAAGCTAATTCTCTTGCTTTTTCTAGGTTTAATTCTCTACCTATAAGTAATTCTGCCTCTAACTCATTAGATATAGAAGTTTCAAAGTTAAGTAAACTATCAGCAATACCCTCAACTTTAGACATTTCCATACCTAAAGCCTTAGTTGTTGCTACAGCATTCCCTAATAGTTTTACATCCTTACCATATGATAATGTAGTTGCTGCCGAGATACTTCCAATCTCCTTCATGAGAGTTTTCTCATTAAGGGATACTTTATTTTTTATATTAGAAAGTTTGACTTGGGCCATAAACTCACCAGTCATAGTTTCTAAATCACCCCCAGTAGCATTAGCTAGGGATTGCATCCCCATTAACTCATCATTAGTAAAACCTGCTGATTTTCTCATTTCTGTGAAAAATTCAAGGTTTTTACCATTTAATTTAACATTAGTACCTAGGGTAGAATTTATAGAGGTTAAAGATTCACTTAAGCCTTTAGTAGTTACAAACGTATTCCCACTATTTTCAGCTTGAACTGCTAGTTCTCTTGTTAGTTTTCTAGCTTCACCATATGACATATTCATATTTTTAGCCAGATCACCTGTGATGTTATCTGCTTGGAATAGTCCTTTCACAAAACCTAATAATGCTAAATTACCCAAATTTAATTCTTTGAGTAGGGTTTTTGTCCCCGATACTAAAGCATTCTGAGGTTTTAGGGCTCCCATTAATCCCTTTTTCCTCATTTTAGCAATTGCTGATGTTCCTGTAAGGATTTTTCCATTTTTATCCTTTAATTTATCAGCTAATCCTAAGGATTTTATTGCATCTTTATCTAATCCTTTTCCTGTTTGTTTGTTTATACCTGCTGCAATTTTATTACGTGCTGCGATTTTTCTTGCAGCTTCAGCAGCATTATCAAAAGGTTCACTAAATTTTCTTAACCCAGGGATTGATTTTGTGATATCTTTAAGAGCTGAGAATGTTTTAACTCCTAGATTTTGAGAAATGGATTGGGTGGTTTGCTCAACACCTTTAAGTTGATTTAATAGATTTTCTGTGTTTTTTATTTGAGATTGTACATTACTAGTTATCTCAGATTGCAGTCTTTTATCATCAACAAGAGTTTTAGATTTAAGGTTATTTAACCTTTTAATTTCTTTTTCTAATTTTAATTTATCATCACCTATCTTTTTTAAAAGCTTTTCAGTACCTAATTCTTTCTCAAGTATGGTATAATTTTGTTGAGCTATGCTATTTATCTTTCTAGTTGATGATAGAATTTCCTTCTTTTCTTGAGATTGAAATTTTACATTTTTTAGTTGATCTTGTAATAAATTGGTATAATCCCTAAGATCATCTACTATATCTTCGTTGATTTTTAATCTTTCTGAGAGTAATTTATTACCTTTTTCTAAATCATCGTTTAAAGCCATCTATTGATTTTGGTTATAAATATAGGAAGACATCATTTCTTTGATGTCTTCGCTGTATAGGTAGGTTGTTTAAAGTTTGGGGGAGTTATTTTCCCGGTTTTTGGAATGGTAGGAGTTTTGTTAACTTCTTCTTTTTCTTTATCATAAAACTGTTTTATTTTATTAAAAGTGAAATTCCTTAACCATATAGGCATATTGTATATGGTATTATAATCATATCCCCCCTTACCGTGGAATATTATCTCATGTATTTGTGTAAATAGATTTACTCTATAACTCGACGTCTGGCCAAAAGAAGTTAAGACTAATGGGTAACTCTATATCATCCGTTCCTTCGGAAGTTTCCACTGAAACTCTCATGTTGATGTCTGGTTGGAATGATTTAACATGTAATCTAAATTCTCTAGCATCTCTAGCTAAGAAATTATTATCAATAAAAGTTCTTATTGATGATGGATTATCATCCCCGTTTATTGATTGAATCATATATCTTAACCTAGTAGAAACATCTTTAGATGATTTTTTATTAATACGTTTTAAACCTTTTAACTCCTCATCAATTCTAAGTTCATCACCGTGTGTTAATAGTTTAAATGTAATACTGTCCCCTGTAGTTTTCAATTTATATGAAAATTCATTTTGACCTTGGGTGAAATCTTCCTCATTAATTTCCTTATTTTCCAGTATAGATAAATCTACTGTTACTTCTTCACCTTTATGTTCAAATGTATACTCAGCACCATACCCTAATATGCGAGAGGCTATTAATATGGCATTTTTATCCCCCACAATTAAATCTTTATATTCAATTTTTGAAACTATTAATGACTGGAGTAATTTATCTATTACTGTACCATCTTTAATATATGATTGATTGGATAGTATATCTTCTTCCTTAGCGGTCATATACTTCATTTCGATTTTTCCACTTGATAGTGGGTTACTTTCAGGATATACTAATCCTTTAGATGGTAATTCAATTGTCTCGGTTGGGAAATTGGGTTTGTTGTCTTCCATAATTTTTATTTGTAAATAACTTTATTGTTAGCGATAAATATGATATATTTTAATTTTTAATAATTTTTACCTTGTTTTCTATGTAGGTCAAATTCTTTGTGGATTTTTTTTTCTAAACCATTCACTTGAGATTGAACATATTTTGTTGTTGCTTTCTCAAAGTCTTTTAAACCTAGTTCGGTTATTGATTTGTTATGTAATATATCTTTTTCAAGGTTTTGGAGTTTAACAGAAGCTTGAATAAGTGATTCTTGTTGGGATTTGTATAACTTTATAAATTTAAGTATAAAATATACCATCGCTACATCCGAGAGTAAAAGTGATATTGTTAATGCTATAACCATTTTTTATTTATTAATTATTTAAGGTTAAATATAAAAAAGAGCCTGGTATAAGCCAAGCTCTTCTTAAAGATATTTAAATACTTATTAGTAATTCAATACTGCGTAATCAATAGCTACTTCCATAGATATTTCTTGAGCTGCATTTTCATCATCCCAACCATAAGCACCAAAGTTGGCGTTTACTATCATTGAACCTTTTAATACCCATTCTGATACTACGTCACCTACTGGTCCTAATACGTTGAATGTTAAGTCTTTTTTGTAGAAATCAGAATACCCATCTCTACCTGTTACTGATTCGTGGTGTAATCTTACCCACTCCATCACAGCTTGAGCTCCTGATGGTGTAATTGGGTCGAATAATGTAAATGTTACGTTATTCCAAGTAGATTTACCTTTCACTTTACGTTGAACGTTAATATGGTTTAAGGTTACTTCTCCTTGTGTCATTCCTATTTCTGATACCCCTTTAATCATGTAAGATGGAAATCCATCAATATACATGATAAACCTATTCTTCTGTTTTGGTTCAAATGCGGTGAAAAATATTTCATTTGGATCTAATACTGGCATTTTATTTTATTATTTTAATTCGTTTATAAATATTGTAAATTCAAATTCTTACGCTGGGAAAGTTGCTCCTGTTGGTAAAATGTTGAAATCTAGGTAAATGAATTCTGCCGTTTTTGTTGGTTGAATGTAAATAGCACCTACTAACTGATTTCTATCAATTACATCTGCTGTGTTATTACTTTCATCCATCACTACTTTGAATGCATATAAACCTTGTCTTTGTTGTACACTTTCTAAATATGGGTTAACTTGACCTAAGAATGTGTTTCTTGTAGCTGCTGAGTTTTGTTCAAATACTAAATTATCTGATACTTGAGAGATGTATGATTTAAGTTCAATCAATAATCTTCTAACATTTATTCTATCTAAAGCACTTGCTTGAGTTTGTAATGTTTTCTGACCAAATACTACAACTCCTCTTCCTGGGAATGTTGCTATTGGGTTTACTTTACCAACATATAAATTATCTCTATTTGTTGCTGTTAATTTTCTTTCTGCTTGGTTTACAGTTCCTAATCCCCCTCTATTAATACCTGCTGGTGCGAACCATGCTTCTGAAGTTGCATCACTTGAAGCATATACTCCTGGAATCATTGTTGAAGCTGGAACCCATACTAATTTACCTGCATCTGGGTCTGTAATTTGAACCCAAGGCCAATAAGCTGCAGCATATGAACTATCTAAGTTATCTGCTGTTTGAACTGTTGAAGCTACTGTAGAACCATATGTTGATAAATCCATTACTATAATGGCATCACCTCTATTTTCTACGTTAGATATTAATGTATTTAACGTGGTACTATGGGCAGCTACGGATTGTATTAAACCTGGTGTTGAAATGACATTATATTGGAATTCATCAGCATTTGCTAATAAACCTAAAGCATCTGTATAATCTGTAGCAGCTAAACCTTGTGTATTTGTAGAAATATTCTCATAATAGTTAGCACCTGCTCCTACTATATTACCTGAAGCGTCTCCTAAAGTTCCACTTTGAGCTACTGGAATTGATCCTGTATAATCATCTTTAGCTACACCACTATTATTAAAGTAATCTGGTGTTTTTACATCTACAGATTTTACTCTTACATATCTTGAGGCATTTCTAAAACTTCCTGAAGTTTGTAGGTATGGATCTACACCTGCACCCCTCATTACTTGTTTTTGGTCTCCTATTACTCTAGCTATATAGTTAGATTGTTTTGGATCCAATGAAACATTTGTAAATGATTCTAATACTGATTTTGATTTAGTTACATCGTCTCCTCTTCTGATTATTACAGAAAATACACCTTTTGCTTTGTTAGGGCTAACAATTTCCCATCTGATATTATCGGATGAACCACTTGGTAAAGCTCCTGTTGAAGTTTCTGTTGAAGTACTATTCATATTAATACCCTCACCAATTGTTTCCAACGTAAAGATATTATTTGCTTGTTCAGCAATAGTTCCAGATACAAATGAAGATGTTGCTGATGTAAAAGTTCCTGATTGGACTCTTGTTACTAATAATGATTCTCCACCATTCTGGAAATAGTTATATGCTGAGATTGATGTTAAGAATGAGTAGGTATCTGACCCACTTTCAAAAGTACTACCAAAATTTGCTAAATATTCGCTATATGATGTAACTATTGTAGGAATGTTTACTTGACCTTTCACTGTAGGACCAACAATAGCTGCTCCTGCTTGAACTGGTTGAGAGGTAATTTGAGATTGATCGTTTTCTCTTGTTAATACCCCTGGTGAAATTAATGTTTCTGCCATTTTATTGTTATATTAATATTATGTTTATTTGATAATAAATATGTGAGGGGAATTCAAAAAATTATGAATTTGAAATAAATTCACCGGTTTCTAATGAAATTGTTCCCTTCCCATATTTATTCTCTAACTCATTGATAACTTTTGATTCTTGGGTTTGGAGTTTTATGAAATTATCTTTTATTTTTTCTTTTTGTAATTGTAGATTGATAATTTGCATTTCTATCTCCCCGGCTGAAATTGTTAATGAGTTAAATTCTTCTCTTAATTTTGTAACTTGTTGAATTTCTTCTTGTGTTAAAACTTTTTTTATCATTTTTTATATATCTTTTATATTGGATGTGGTTTCGTAGTTAAATGTAATTTGGTTAGGACCATAATACTTTTTTATGGATGCTAATTCTTTCTGAATAGTTGGTGGTACAATATATCCGTGTATTTTTAAAGAAAATGTAGACTTAACTACCCTTTCACCACTAGTTTGGACTTCAATAGGTGTTGCAAATGAATCTATTCTTGCTCTAAATTTGAACTTTTCAGGATCTCCCCAATATGAATCCGAAGCATAATTCATAGCTTCTATTAGTATGTTTAATTGTTCAACATAGTAAGTAGAAATTATAAAATCATATGTAACTGTTACATAATCAGGTACAACAACAGCATAATATTGTTTTATTGGTTTTTTATTATTAAGTAAATTAAAATTACTATATGCATTTTTAGATGAATATGGTTTTTCAAATACACTAATATTGTTTGGGAAATTAGCATCTAATTTATTGGTTACAGTTCTGTTCTTTTCAATATTATTACGTTTAAATGTAATTAAAGGCATCATTATTTTACCTTTTTTATCCCTATAATATCCGTCCTTTTGTATTTGTTTCCACCTTTCAGGTGAACCATATATTATAGGTACTTTCTGGACTACACCATTTTGTTGAACTGTTGGTTTGATTATATTTTCAACATAATAAAATATAGCTTCATCAATTTCTTTAAAGCCTAAACTAAATGGTTTTGTTGTGTCACCTTTAAATGATACATGGTTACCTCTATTTTTAGGATCAAATGATGAATCATTTGGGTTACCTCTAGTTTCCCCAGTTTCTGGATTAACATAAGGTTCCTGAAGAGATTTACTAAGTTCCCTTTGTGTTTTTGGTATTGGTTTTTTTCCTCTTTCAGCCATTATATTAATCTTTCTTGAGTAATTCCTACTTTATCTGCAGGTACGTAATGTGTTTCACAAACAATTGAAATACTTGAACCAAAATTTTCTAATCCAGGGTTAAGTGGGTTAGTATTATTTGGGTAATCTGGGTTTTTACCTAAAAAGTATTGATTAGATGTTGTTTTATCTACCTCGTAATATCCTTCTTGATATAATATAATATCCCCCACTTCAGGAACCAAGTCAGCCCCATAAATATTTGTATCTACATTAAATTCTTCGTTTTTATTTAATAAATCGTCACGTAAAAATTTAAATGTTGCACCCCAACTAAAATCCGTACCTAGGTCAGTTTCAGGATAATCTTGATCTGGTCTCTCTATTAGACAGTTAAGCAAAACAGGACCCATATAATATTTTTCTTCAGCAGCTTCACCATAAATATTTACTTTCGTTTCCTCAAGTTTATATTTGTAGAAAGCACACTGTTGGGTGATTATCTCTCCCATTAATTCTCTATTCAAATGTCTGAATAGACTGATGTCTCTTGCTCCTCCAAAAAGTGCCATATTATCCTATGTAAATTACGTTTGGAACTTCTGTAAGTTCTTTCTTTAAATAATCTGTTTCTAATGAACGTCTCTCCATTAACTTCTCCTTAGAAGTTTCATCAAAATATGCTCTTAACCTTTCTATTAAAGCTGTTCTCTCGTTTGTTGCGGCTGATATTAAATCTGCTGAGTTTACTGTAACACTATCCCCTGGGATTGGTATTGTAGAATATTTTCCTCTAACATACCCTAACATTTCTTTACTTAATGCTAAAGCGTATTCAAATATCCAACTTCTACCTACAGAATTCACTTGAGCATACGTTGGATTAGCGTAAGGTACATTGGATACATTAGTAATTGTATCTGTTGTAGGGGTTATGCTATTAGCTAACCTTTCTGATTTTAACAAATATTGAAAGTGTAGTTCATTTAAATCATTTTTAGGGATAGGAAATAATCTTAATTTGTTATTTTGAATTTCAAATGAATAGTTTGATTTTCTTATTTGATCATTTAACTCAATAGCCTGTAATTTTTGTATGTCAAAATTCATAGGCATCAACATAAAGTTAACTGCTGGTGAATATTCACCCCAACCAAATGAATCCATCATATTCATCGCCCCTGTACCTGAACCTGCGTACGGGTCAAAATATTTGATTATTGCAGGTGGTGCTTCATAAAATACTCTTTTTATTTCAAAATCACTACCACTAACACCTAAATTATCTTCAGCCCATTTACCTAAATCGTAGGTTTGAACTGATGCAGTTAGGGCTAAAGAACCTGTATGCCAATCTGTATTACCCCCTGTACCTGTTTCAGTTCCATACTGTTCTGATATTTTGATTACATTTGCTAAATTTGGTGTTACAAGTGCTGTATTTAGGTTTGTTGTTGAGGATGCACCTTCTAAAGACAAATAATCTTGTCTAATTTTATAAGCATATAATTCATTACCGTATGTAGTTACTGCTTCTTCAAAAGCTGTATAGAATTGGATATCTTGTAATTCAATGTCTACAATAGGATATCCTAGCCTTTGGGCACAAAATTTTGCTACCTTGTCAGCATCTAATATAAAATCAGCATCAGCATCATAAAATCCAAAAGGTGTTGAACCTGGTGTGAATGTTGAAGTTCCAGGCCATATAGGAATGTTTGCCATAGTATTATTTTTATTATAAATATTGAGGAAAAACGTTCCTATTTGGGGAGTGTGATTATTTCTTTTTCCCTCCGGTTATACCACGCTCTTCTGCATCTTCATACATTTCAATTAATCCCTCTACGATTGGATCTCTATGGTTTTGTTTTAAAGTAATACCTACCATATTTTTAATTTTTCTAGCGGCTGTGTATAAAAATCTAAATCCTGAGTCTTTTCTGGATTTTAAATCTACTTGGTGGTCATCACCACAAATTATCATTTTTGAACGTAAACCAATTCTAGTTACTATCATTTGCATTTGATCGTGTGTAACGTTTTGGGCTTCATCTACTATAACAATACTATCTAGGAATGTTCTACCTCTCATAAATGATACAGGTACTATTTCTATTTGACCATCAGCTATACATTTTTCAATTTTAGCTTTATCATACAACAAAAACATATTTTGGTATATTGGTTGCACCCATGGATCCATTTTTTCTCGCAGATCACCGGGTAAAAATCCAATGTCCTCTTTAGATACGGTTGGTCGTGTGATAATTATTTTTTCATATTGCTTTCTAAACAACCCATCAAGTGCTACTTGACATGAGAGTAATGTTTTACCCGAACCTGCTGAACCTGCTAGGATGGTTAATGTATTATCTAGAATTTGTTGTTTTGCTTCTTTTTGTTCTTCGTTTAATGTAATCTTAAACTTAATTGGATTTTTTGGAACCCTCTTACCCTTAAATACAGGGTCATTGTGATGTTTTGAACTCATAATTTGATTTTAAAAACTTATATATTTTGGTAATACGTACAATAAAATGTTCTATAAAATATTTAAATCATTTTATCACTTTTAATCCTATTTTCAAGGGCTTCCATAGGTTGAGTATTTGTATAGTGGAAACATTTGTATAGCTCATCTTCGTTGTTAAAATCGAATGAAGAAACAGGTATGATGTGGTCAATGTGCCAATATGTTCCCTGGTTATTCCAGTTCATCTTATCGTCAAACTTCGATTCTAAATAGCCACAATACTCACTTATAGAACAGCCCAAATATTCAATCGTTCTTTCGGTTTTTAATACTTGGTATGTTTTTAGGGCCTCATGTATCCTTGATGAGGTTATATGTTTAGTTCTGAAATGTGGGTCTGTAGTGTATTTATTTCTATTCCATTCCCTATATAATTCCTTGTTGGTGTGGTAGTGGTTGTTAGAGTATTGGTTGAAATATTCTTTGTTTTTTTCACGGTAGGATGCATAGTAATCTGCTCTGTCGTGTTTTGTACGTTTGTAATATTTTTTCTTTTCGTCCTTCATACAGGTACTACAATAGATATGTTTACCATCTTTAGTTGTTGATTTATTATAAAATTCATCTAAATTTTTCTCTATTTTACACATTTTACACATTTTCATAAGTCCAGAATTTTCGGGTCCGTTATACATATAAAAAAGGGATGCAAAAATGCATCCCCTTCTCATTAAGTTATATATGTGTTAACTTATATTATAGGCTGTTCAAACCTTCAACATAAATTTTACCATAAAACTCCGGGCGAACCACTTTCTTAGCATATCTAGTAAGTAATCCTTTTCTAGGTACGAAAGTTTCTGGGTCGTAAACCATTGGAGTCATGATTAATGGAATGTATGGAGCAAATACTGCACCTGCTTCCAAGAATTGTCCTCCTCTGTATCCCATTAAGATAGTGTTTTCAGTCATATACGGGTTTTTGTACACCGTGTATCTTGAATTCATTGTACCTGCTTTCTGAACTCCAAATGCGTAGCTCATTTTAGCAGCATCACCATCTGTATTAGCAGCAAATCCTGGAATTGATTCCAAAATAGTAGCTACAGTTGGAGAACATACTAGGAAGTTTGCACCACCTCTTAATGTTCTTTGGTGAATAATGTTACTCAATTTCTGCATTTTAGTTCCTAAAGTTTGGAACCACTGTCCTTGAGTGTTGAAGAATCCTAAATCAGATCCGTATCCTGCAGTTGTTATAGAAGTGTTGTTTACTGCTGACCAGTATTCAGTTCCTGCTGCTGCAGAATCAATTAACATATCTAAGATTTCCAAGTCAATTTCTAAAGAAATGTACTCACTCATTACTGAAGTTAATTCAGCTTCAGCATCTAATGAATGGTATGCATTTAAATCTTGAGAAAATTCTGGAGTCCATACAGCTTTCAGTTTTCTAGTTTTCGCTACGATAGCTTCACTTGACATTTCAACGTTAATTTCTGGAATAGCTGTGCTATTTTCGAAATCACCTCTTGTGTTATCAGCTGGTTGTTTTGAATAAGTAACTGTTGCTACTGATGTTCCTGAAACTACTTTATCTTTGGCAGCAACGAATTCGATGTTTCCACCATTCAATTTAGTAAATTCTGGAAGTTGTCCGAATGCTACTGATGCAGATGATAATGTAAATGCTCTTACACCTTCAGCATCAAATGAATCCATTGATGAAGTTGGTACTGAGTATACACTATAATCCCCAGCTGCTGCAGATGCAGAATAAGTAGAGTTTGCGTTAAAATCTGTAAAGAAGTCTGCTGAACTAGTAGTTACTGTTCCAGTTCCAGTTGCGTTCAAGATAGAATATCCGAATCTTCCAGCACCGTAAGCACCACCTGCTGCTTCGTTTCCAAAGTTTGCTGAAGGTGTTCCGTACATTGAGTCTGTAGCTGCGAATGGAGCTTTTGTAGTACCATATTGGAAATCCAAATAAAATACTAGACCTGAAGGTAAGTTCATTGGTTGAACCGAAACAAATTCTTTTGCTGCGATTTGTCCGAATACTTTTCTTACCAATGGTAAAGCTACACCAGCCCAAGTTTCTCCTGTTCCTGCTGTAAAGTTTGCTGTTCCTCCTGTTGCAGAAGTTTCAGTTACCAATTGCTTAGCTTGGTTTTCTAGGATCATAGACATATTGTTCTTGTCAGTCTCATTTGAGATTCCTTCTAACAATCCTGTCTTTCCCCATTTGTTGGCTAACCTTACTGCATCACTTTGTAGTGATTTGTGAGGGTTAGCACTTTCTAAAAGTGAATTTAGTTGTGACATTGTTTTTTGTTTTTTTGTTTTTTATTAATTTAATTATTTTATTCCTGCGAGTTTTTGAAATCTTTTCACCATCTCATTTGACTCTACAATTGGTTGTTTTGTTGTTGTATTAACTTTACTAATTGACTTAGAAGCAGATCCCATACGAGATTCTTTTACTATAGTTTTTGATTTTGTTAAACTATTGTTTAATGTTTCAAATACCAATTTAGCTTCTTTAGTTGTATTAGCATTGTCAAATGCGTTCAACACTTTTACCTTTTGAGATTCAGTTAAGTTTTTAGCTTTAAAGATTTTGTTTGTGTAAAGAAGTTTAGAATTCAATAAGTTGATTTCGTTCAATTCTGATCTTAAAGTATTAATTGTTTCAACTGCTTCAGATAAATCTTCGTTTTCCATTGTACTAGCCATTGGTGCCAATTTACCCTTACGATCTACTCCTACCATATCATAAAGTTTATCCATATAGTTACCTCTGTAACTTGAAGATATTCCTTCTTTTCTTAGGTAGCTATTAAACTTAAGAACAAGAGTTTTGAATTCATCTGATGATTGGTCTTTACCTTTAGCAGCCTGTATTAATTCTGGATTTGCAGATGCAAACTCCTCAGCTACTTTTTTAGATTTACCAATACCCATAAACTCGTTTACTTCTTCTTTAGATTCCATATCGTCTTCCATTTCAATTTCTACTTCATCTTCTTCAGATTCCATATCATCTTCCATTTCGTCTTCCATTTCTTCTTCTGCGCTATCTCCTGCTTCTAGCTCTCCAGCTTGAACCATATCTTCAATAACGTCTTCAATAAATTTCTTCAATTCATCTTCAGTCATGTCTTCAAGATCGATATCTTCATCATCCGAATCCATTTCTACTTCTTCTTCAGAATCCATTTCGTCTTCTTCAGTTTCCATTTCTACTTCTTCTTCTTCTTTCAACATTTCTTCAGAATTTTCTTCTGATAATTCATTTTCGAGTTCTGCTAAAATTTCGTCAAGGTCAAGTTCTTCAACTTCTCCTTTTCCTTCATTTTTGTAGTTCTCTTCTTCTACTTCATTAGTTGCATCTTCGTCATCCATTTCCATCTCCTCTAGCTTGGTAGCTAGCATAGATCTCATTTTTGGTTCGAATGCTTCCTCTAAAGCTGCTTTTGCATTGGCTATTGCTGATTCTCTTACTGTTTTTGCTTCAGCGATAGCACCTTTAAAAAAGTCTCTATCCATTTTCCTAAATTTTTTGGGAAACTACGCTTATTAAAGAAACGTAATAGGGGGTTTATAATTGATTAGATACCATATAAGAGATGGCATATTATGTTGATACGTATGGGGGGAGATTTCAAAATCGCAAGTTCGCAATAAAAAAAGCCCTCTTTCGAGGGCTTAAATATATGAAATTTAATTCATATTATGTTCGCCTAAGGTAGCAGACGATTTTTAATTGTTTTTTATATTTTAAAAAAGTATATTAAATACTATAAGTAATGAATTTTAAATCTTTACCTGCTATTTTTACATCTGCAGGAGGAAAACCATTATCAGTTTCAAATCTAGTTTTGTCTTCCAAAGCATCATAATCATCTTTAAGCATGTAAGATATACCTATTTCTTGGTTAGGTACAGCTCCAGCTAAATCATCATCATTATCTGCACCTTCGAATGATGTTACACTATCAATTTCTTCACCCATTTCTTCATTGTACTCTGCCTCATCTTCATCATCATCAAAAAATTCATCACGCATGTGTTGTTTTACATCTTCAATATTAGCATTTAGAAATGACACTATGTTATCATTCTCTCCTTGTTCTTCTTTTAATGAACTACCTTCATCTGAATATCTGTCTAGTGTTTCTAAATCATCAAAAGAATTGAATGATTTGTACTTTTCACCAGGTTTTAAAAACTTTTGTGCAGGGTTTAATAATGTGATTCTTGGATTATCTAGAGGAAATTTAATTACATCCGCACCATTGTAGCTAGATCTATAACCTCCAAATTCTTCAAGGTAAGGTAATAATTCTCCTGTTATATCATATAGGATAGCGTTTTGGCTAAACATATGAAGCATTTGTTGTTGGTCCCCACCCCCAAAGAATTCTTGTGGTAAGAATGGGTTATGTTTTCTCTTAATAAAATCTCCATCTATTACTAGTTGGTTTTCATTTTCTTTTAATAGCTTACCTTCAGCTAAGTACTTTTTTAAATCGAAATTATCCATTTTATTTATATTTTATTTTAATTACATTCTGCCCCTCATAGCATCAGCAAAATCTGAAGCGTATTCTTCATAACTTACTTCTCTGCTTCTTCCGTCTTTTGCTTCATCACTATATCTATCTTGGATAGCATTATGAACTTCTATTGCATTACCTCCTGTTCTATCACTTTTCATAAAATCAATAACATCTGGGTATTTGTCTCTTAAGATTTTATTAATTTTTCTATTATGTCCATAAGCATCTAGATGTACTTTTTCTGGGGATCCTCTTTCAAATTCCATTCCAGTAGGGGTTATAGAACCAAATATTCTATCCATCGCACTATAAGGCATATAACTATAATTTCTATCTTTAAAATATTGGACTATTTCTTCACTTGGCTTGTCTTTAAGATCCCTTGCTAACTCATCGCTTACCATGATACCTGGGCCTATTTCTAAGTATAAAAATATAGCTTTATCTCTATCACTATATGATTCTATATCTTCAATATCTTTAAAATTCTCAGGTTCAACCATAGAAAGGTATTTTTTTATAAACCTTGAAGATACTTCTTCTTTTAATAGCTTACCTTCAGCTAAATATTTTTTTAAATCGAAATTGTCCATTTTATTTTATTTTATTTTATTTTATTTTATTGTTCGTCCCAATCTTCTTTAAAGGCTTCCATTTCTTCAACAGCTAATTTAAGCACTTCTTCATATGTGTTAAATGGACCTTGCATTTCAAAATCACCAAAAGATACATACCCATCTAAATAAAATCCATCATCATCTTTTCTTATTATGATCATGTCTTTATGTTCTTCATCCCACCCTTCCATTGGTGCATCCCATGCTTTAACAGCTATTTCGCCATCTTCTTCGCTATAATGTAGGTCTGATAAGTCTTTGATTTCAGTCCAGCCACTAGGTGCTTTCATTTCTTCTTTTAATAGCTTACCTTCTGCTAAATATTTTCTTAAATCGAAATTTTCCATTTTATTTTATTTTATATTACTTCACTCTGGAATACCATCATTCCACCATACTTGAAACTATCGGCATAATCATCAGCATCATTCCTGTTGGAAAATACTTTCATATCACTCAACACATGTTGATTGTTATCACCATCTTCAACAACTATATAAACTAAGGTTTTTCCTTCTTCTTTTAATAGCTTACCTTCATCTAAGTATTTTTTTAAATCGAAATTATTCATTTTATTTTATTT